>VOFC01000144.1_pt1:0-145000 | contig 217501 bp, 213 predicted proteins | sample 5384161 | NCBI WGS metagenome assembly VOFC01 (sample SAMN12384722, study PRJNA508395) | human gut metagenome | isolation source: healthy gut B | host: Homo sapiens
CCCACATCTTAATTCTGATTTCTTCATCAAATATTCCACTAAACTCATATTCAACAGCTTCCGGTGTTATCACATCACCTGTAGAAACATCTATTGATAACGGGGTAACAATTGTGTCATATATTGCATCTAGCCTTACACAGAATCCACCATAACGGTCATCTTTCCTAATAGGTGCAATCGATTTCACTTCAAATATTACATCATCACCTAACGTAATCTTGCATATATTTTCCACTGCTTCCATAACCTTTTCTTCCGTTAGTGGCAGATTTCTGAGTGTTGTATCAAGGTCCATAGTGGATCTGGTATCCAATCCGACTATTGCTGCAATAAGCATTCCGCCCTTTACAACAAATTTCTCACGATAGTCTGACATTGACAGTCTTGCAAGAAATCGTTCGAACATATAATTCTGCAAAACAACCTGTGCTGCTATACTTTTTGATTTTGCATAATTTTTTATTTTGCCCTTTAAACTCATTGCTTTTGAACTCATAATAAAACCTCCAGATACCTCTTCAAAGTCTTTTCCACCTTAAATTGTTTTGCGTACTCTGATAATTTATTTAAATCTTTATTTCTCGATTCTGCATAATTTTTTATTGCAGCAATTACAGTTTCTTCATCTATACGAGTGCGACTTCTTAACAAATCACATACTGTTCTTTCCGCATCATAACATTGAACTACATTTCCAAAAGTGGTTTTCATATCAATAGCGCCAAGCTGATGTAACTCTGGTTTCACATAATAACAATTACATTCTCCTATAATTGCTTTTGGCAAACAGGCATTACTCGGAATCGTAACTGAATGAGTAAACGGAGTTCGATCTGATAACCCATTCAAAAATAATGCTGTATCATGAGAAAAAATAATCTTTTTTGAACTAAGCATTAATATGTACATATCATCCTGTGTTTCTTCTGGAAGCATATAAACACCTTGTCTGCAACGCTCTAGTAATCCTTCTTTTACGTACTTTGATAATAACATTCTAGAAAATCCCATCGACAAAACATCCGATGTTGTAATCATATTGTTGTTCGCTCTAATTGCACTATATATTTCCGGATTCATATTCATAGCCGCACCTCCTTTTGTTTACATACATATTGATATTATATGATTTTTCGATTCATTTGTAAACTATGAATTTAAAGTATTCATATAAACTTACAACTTGATCTATCATCGTTGAAACCGGACATTTTTAACAAAAAATCCCGGATACCTGATAAAAATGAGATGTTCCTCAAATTATCAGCTATCCGGGATTTTCTATCCCAGTGCCACATCCAGTATCATCATCAGCAGAAATCCTACTGAAAACCATATGGTTGCAATATTCGAATGGCTACCTGTGGATGCCTCTGGCAGCAGTTCTTCTATTACCACATAAATCATGGCGCCTGCTGCAAACGATAACAGATACGGCAGAATCGGAATCACTACAGATGCTGCTGCAATGGTTATAATTGCAGCTATCGGCTCTACAATGCCAGACAGTGCACCGTAAAGAAATGCTTTTCCTTTTCCGGTTCCTTCACTGCGAAGCGGCAATGATATAATTGCACCCTCCGGGAAATTCTGAATGGCAATACCGATTGCCAGGGCAAGTGCTCCTGTCAAAGTAATATTTCCGCTGCCCATCAGAAATCCTGCGAATACCACTCCCACTGCCATTCCTTCCGGAATATTATGTAAGGTAACTGCCAGTACCAGCATGGTTGTTTTTTTTAGGTGTGCTTTAATTCCCTCCGGCTCATCACTGTTTAAATGTAAATGCGGAATAATCCTATCCAAAATCAGCAAAAATGCAATTCCAAGGGCAAATCCAACTGCTGCCGGAATAAATGACAACCTTCCCATTTCTTCTGACAATTCCAAAGACGGAATCAATAGCGACCATACCGACGCTGCCACCATGACTCCGGATGCAAATCCCAGCAGGGATTTCTGCACCAGCGGCTTCAACTCCCCAGTCATAAACAGCACACAGGCCGCCCCTAAAAATGTTCCTACAAACGGAATCCAGATATATACTCCAATCATATAAAACCTCCTTTCACACTTGCTATTCTAAAGCTGCATTTCATTATCTTCTTATAAAATTCTTCTCTCATATGGAATTTATCTCATAAAGTTTCTACTCCAGCGTAAGATTCAAGTACCCATTCTCCGCCTCATCACAGCCGGTTATCATGCCAAAATCTTTTTTCTGATAGCCCGATTCTTTTTTATCATTTCCGACTCGTTCTTCTCTTTCAACTGCCGCCAAAGATTTTCTGACTCTGACCAGAACTTTTATCCGAAGACGCTTTAATACCGCCAGCAAATCCTGCTCTGATAAAGTTGTCTCCAATACTTCGATTGCATTTTCCTCTTCCCTGAATAATAAAAGCTCCTCTCTGCCATGGTGCTGCACTTTATAGGCATAGCCATCTGCATAGTCATTTTCCAGCAGTACATAGGCGATTGCATCCCTATCCCAGCGGATATAACCATTTCCCATAAAATAAGCATCCCGAAGCTGCACATACTCATCCGGTGTCACTGTAAGCAGCCAGTATTCCTGCTGCCCTTTTTCTTCCCCTTTTGCTTCTGCAATTTCGTCCGGAAGAATAGTTCGCTCTGCTACGCAAAATGCCATACAAAAGCCCAGCTTCTCGTAATAGTATATGAGGCTTTCGCTGGCTGGTTCTAAGACAATCGGTGTCTGAAAATGCTGTTTTCCTTTTTCTAACAGCATTTTTGCATAGCCTCTGCCCCGGTATTCCGGCAGGGTTGCTACTGCATAAGCATAATGTACCGGTATCTCACCTTCCCCGGTCACAAGATACGCCTTAAGAAATGTTGTCATTGCCACAGGTTTCTTATCTTCCATACACACCAGCATATTTTCTTCCGTAAACCGGTGGGTAAAATAGAATTCCATATAATCCTCTTCATCCCCAAAGCACTGATGCCAGATTTCTTTTATCTGAGGAATCATCTCTTTTGTTGCAAACCTTATTTCCATGTTAAATCTCCCGTGCAGTATAATTTTTCAGCAAAATATCAGGATAATAGGATAATTTTGCCTTTCGCAGTCCCTCATCCCCGGCATCATCTTCTCGGTTTACATAACTATACTCCTGACAATTATGCATTACGAACTGCTGGTTAATCATCGGATAAGCACCCTGTATTTCCGGAAATGCTTTTTCAAAATGCACTACATAAGTATCGGAATTTAATCGTTCTCCTATGGTAAATGCTACGATTTCTCCAGCCTTACGCAATATGCCACCTTCTAAATGCAACTCATCAAAATATTTCATTGCCTGATTCAGGGCACACTGCTCATCACTCATATCCTCATTCCACTTGCAGGCTCTCCGGTCGCACCACTTAAGATTCATATCATAGCATTCCTGCTTATTTTCCGCTGTCATTGGCTCATAACTCCAATCCTCGTCATCTTTAAATCTTGCAATGTGATTTCGTTTGCCATGAAGCTTCTTTCCTGCCAGACTGGTCAGCTTGTCCACTGTATAAATATAATCAAAGCTATCCCTGTTTTCTTCGATCTGAAAAATACCTGAAAAATACGTTTCTAAAAACTCCCGGTCTGCCTCCTCAATACTTTCAATATAGAGCTTGCTGTTATCTTCTTTTGCATGTGTAAGGAGTTGCATAATTGCTGCCTTCTTATCTCCGGCTCCAATCGGGAATGCATAACAGTCTTCCCCTTCTGCATCGAATTTTATCACGCAGCAGCCGCAGACTTCTGCCACTTCCACTTTATATATCACAGACCAGATAAAGTTATTTGCAAAGCTGTATTCGCAGCCCTGTCTGTTATCTTCCCTAAGCTTTTCACTCATCCAGTCTCTGTCATCTATGGTTATTGGTCTAAATTCTATCATATCATCTTCCTCATTCTCTTTTCTTCTTCAATTATTATACCCCAGATTGTCAAATTCTGCTCCTGCCATAAACTACTTGAAACATATTTTCAAGTTTATCGTAACAAAGAATGTGCCTTGGCACATTCTCGCGCCTGCGGCGGTCGCTTGCAACATCTACCTTATACGCCGCAGTGTGCATCCTCGCGGAGCGTTTTTTACTTTACAGGAAAGCAATTTCCTGTAAAGTAAAAAAAAGATTCCCTATTGTCTCCTTCCATCGGTTATGACAATAGCGAACCTTCTCCTTAAATCATGCTATTTTCTCATATATCTTACTGTTCTTTACCACCCTGCAATAAATTTTCTGCTTCTTCTTCCGGCAATGCAAAAATATCCATCAGATTATTTTTTATTTCAGTTTCTGATATGTTCTTAGCTTTCATTCCGCTTACATACTGATTCAGCAGTTCTAATTTTCCCTCCTCTTTTCCTTCTTCTTTTGCCTCTTCTCTATCTTCAATCCAATCCGACTGTCTTTGCATATACTCTTTCCTCCATTTCTGGTTATCACGGACCCGTTGAACTTCCCGGTCCAGTCGATGCACAAAGTCTGTTTCTATTGTTTTCTTAGACAAGTATTCCAAAAATGCTTTCATCTCTGCGCTGACATCGTTCTGCCGCCCCACTGCGCTCAAAAAGATTTTACCGGTTCCGTCCCCCAGCTCCAGATTCAAATCCTGTATGCACCTGTTCTCAAAGGAATAAATATGTCTGCCCGCATCAAATGGATCAAAGGTGCAGATAAATATTACATAGCTTTTATTCAAGCTCTGATATTCAATTCCCTTATCCGTCTCATCAATATCTATGATTCCCTGATAATAACGGCTTCGTTTCGGAAGATGCTTTTTCTTTCCAGTCTGCATCTCAATATCATAAATCGTCTGATTCTCATCCGCAGCATACACATCCATACGCACACTTTTGGCATTTGCTGCCACATCCAGAGTTTTCTGTTCCTCCAGATATACAATATCCGCAATCGGAAAGCCCATAATCAGTTCCAGTAATTCCTTGCAAAGAGCCTTGTTCTGCATTACCTTTGCAAACATGAAATCATCGGAAAGTTCCAGTTCCTCATAGCTTTTACATTTTCTTGCCATACACAATAGTTCTCCTTTCATTATAGTAAAAGAGTCCCGACTTGACAACCCAAACCAGTTCGTTTGTTTCAACTCTTTTACTGCCTCTTTTTTTTCATCCTGTTTCTTGGAAATTTTGGCGAAAATGCCAATGAATCTGGGAAATATTCCCGTTCTACGAAATCAAAGCAAATGATTTGCTTTCGATACTGCCATCTTACCTGCCACTTTCCGATAAGTCAATATAACTTCCCTTTATTTCATAAAAATTTTATAACTGCAAAACCTGCCACTGGCATCTTCTAACGGATGCCTGACAACTTAAACTACGAGAAACATGCTTTGCGAGTTTCTCGCTACTCGCGTAAACAAAAAGAAGATTTCTCTGCCTCATTCACAGAAAAATCTCCTTTCCCATCATCTTTTCGATATAGAAAAATCACTCTTTTTCTTTAATCATTTTAAACATCTGAACACGGTTTCTGATACCCAGCTTCCGATAGATATTTAAGATATGCTTCTTTAATGTATTTACGCTTATGGACAATTCTTCACAGATGGTATGATTATCCTTTCCCTGCATCAGAAGCTGCAGTATCGTACGCTCCCGCTTTGTCAGTTCATATTTCTCTGTTACTTCTGTTATCGTTAGTTTCTCTGCCCTTTCATCCTTTTGCTGTCCGTCCTTATATAACCGGAATGCCAGATGGTCTTTTAACATGTCCAGAATAAAAATGTCATCATACTGGAAATTATCTTTTCCGATTGTCCGGTAAAAAGTGACAACGCCTAAAAATTCTTTATTTCTTCCCAATATCATCTGGATTGCATAATGCCAGTTATTTGGCCGGTACACCTTCTGATAATATTCTGTCTGTACCCTTTTTTCATCCGATATCATATCAGTTTCCCGGTACACCAGGCTCTTTCCGCTATATACAATTCCGCGGTTCGAATTCATTTCATCATACATCGGGGATTCATCATCACAATTATAAGTGACTGGTCTTATCAGATGCTTACTTTCTTTTCTGTCTGCCAGGAAAAAATCTGCACTGTCAAAATCCAGCACCATCTTCATCTGCTCTAAGAACTGCTCCCGCATAATATCTGCATCTTCTGTCGTATAAATTTTGTATATAATACTGTTTAAAATCATCCAGTCATTTGTCTCTAATGTTTTCAATCAATCACCCTCTTTAAGTATTTTTCAGATGCAAAAAGAGGGCATATTCTTTCGAATATACCCTCTTTGGTCTAAAACCATTATATTTTATGGCATTTTAAATTGCAAGTATTATTTTAATATTATTCATGAAAGATTACATTGCGGTACTTATTCAGTACCTGGAGTAATACACTGCCTAAAATCACACAGGTGATAACTTCTCCGATTCCAACAGTAAGTGCATTAAATGGAATCGACCAGTCAACGCCTTTATATTCTGTAATAAAGCCATAACCATAGCGTAATACAAAAGGTACAATCACCATATTTGCAATAACCGGCGGCCATGTACATGCGAATTTATGCTTTCTTAATGCATAAGTTCCAAACGCTCCAATCAAAGTTGCAATGCTTCCGCACACAACATCCACCGGAATACCGCCTGTCAGCATATTTGCCAGAAAACATCCCAGCCATAATCCCGGAATTGCTGCAGTTGTAAATACTGGCAGAATACATAATGCTTCTGAAATACGCACCTGAATCGTACCGGATGCCAGTCCTGCAATACTGCTAAGATAAGTCAGTGCCACATAGATTGCTGCAATTAACGCAGCCTGCACAATAAATAATACTTTTTTGTTTCTCATATTCTTTTGTCTCCTCTAGTTTTGTTTTACGAGTGGAAGGTCTCGAACACTCGGTTTCTTCTTCCCCAAAGACCTTGGTTTTACGGGGTACTTGCAACGTTTGAAAGTGTATCACAGAACTTGTTGGATTGCAAGAGATGAGATGCATTCTATGCTTTCTTTTGACTACTTCTGATTGTAGTAATTTTATTTTGGCGGCAATGTCCACCTGAATGTGGATACATGAACGAAGCTGGTTAGAGGCTCTTAGTATTTTGGCGATATCCGGCAGCGCTGCCACAAGGATGTGGCAACGAGGCACAATGGAACATGGATGTGACTTTGTGCCGTCTGCCGCCGTATCCATAATATCTGCAAAATACTTAGAGCCTCTTAACAGCAAAGTGGAGTATCCACACCAAGTGGACATTACCGCCACTATGTAAAAGCACCGGTCAGACTTACATAACAAAGAGAGGCTACCTTTCGGCAACCTCTCTTCGCGCTTAATTATATTTTGTATGAGGAAATGGAAAAAAGAATTATCTTTGTTTTAGCCCTTTACACCACCAAGTGCCACACCTGCTACAATGTATTTTGAAAGGATAAGGTAAGCAATAATTAATGGAAGTACCGTTACGGTAAGGCCTACATATACAACACCGTAATCTACACGGAACTGATCAGATGTCAGCATCTGTACAAACAATGGAAGTGTTTTCTTCTCATCAGTTGTTAACATAATGGTTGGGGTAAAGAGGTTATTCCATTGTGCAATAAACTGGAAGATTGCCTGTGTTGCTACTGCCGGTTTCATAATCGGCATGATAATGGTATTGAAAATCCGGAATTCTCTTGCTCCGTCAATTCGTGCAGCTTCAATCATTTCAATGGATAAGGTACTTTCCATATACTGTTTCATGAAGAATACAACTGCCGGTGCTGCGATACAAGGAATAATCAATGGGATATAAGTATCTACCAGATTCAGTTTTAACATAAAACGGTAGAAACCAATGATTGTAATCTGGTTCGGCACCATCATGATTGCCATGATGAACGCCCATGCAAACTTCTTTGCTTTGAAGTTATATACATGAATTCCATAAGCTGTCATACAGGAACAATATACTGCAAGGAAGGTACCTGGTACTGTGATGCATAAGGAGTTCAACATTGCTCTTCCTAATGTTAATCTCATACCATTCTGCTTCTGAAGAAGCATGTTCCAGTTCTCCATCAGGTGGGAGGAAGGAATCAAGGATACACCTGCCTGAATATCTCCAGAAGTTCTGGTCGCATTCATAACCATTAAAAGGAATGGCAGTAAACTAAGGAGACAGAAGAGGATACAAATCAAACCTCGGATTGCTCTTTTTTGTATGTAATACTTTCGAATAACTTTTCTGTTTTGGCTGGGATGTCTGTCCGCTCATTGCCATATCAAAACTTGCCATTATCGATTCCCTCCTTTCTTATATTTCTTCTCGCTCCGATTCGTCATCGTTCCGAAGAAGATAAGACTGATAATCAAGGTCAGAATAAACAGGAATACAGATACTGCTGCTGCCTTACCTACATCACTCTGATATAATCTCATGATGTACATTGCCATTGTTGTGGATGAATCATCCGGCTGTCCGATAAGACCTGACTTGCTGACATTGAATAATGCCGGGATATCGTACATCTGTAAACCACCGATTGCGGAAGTAATCAATACGTATAACATAATCGGTTTTAATAATGGAAGTGTTAAGTAACGGAATTTCTTCCATCCGGTTGCTCCATCGATGTCTGCCGCTTCATAAAGACTTGGGTCAATTCCCAAAACTCCTGATATCAGCAACAGGGTTGTATTTCCATACCACATCCAGAAGAGGATAAATGATATTAACCCCCGCGTTCCGCCGACGCTTGTCATAAAGTTAAATTTCTGTGAAATGATTCCCATATCACGTAAAGTCTGTGTAATTGGTCCATACTGGGAAAACATTGCATTGAATAAAACAGATACAGACGCTGCTGTGATAATACTTGGTAAGTAAATAATAATTTTGTATGCGCCCTGAGCTTTTAATTTTACAATGTTATCAGTCAGCCATACTGCCAATAACAATGAAACTAAAATCTGTGGAATAAAGTTGCATACCCACATTGCCAGTGTATTTTTCAAATAAATCAATGCATATCCTTTTTCACCGGCTGTCAGCCCGAGAATATTTTTGAAATTGTCTAATCCGCAAAATTCAATAAATTCTCTACCGTTTCTCTTATAGTAGCTTAATGTACTATAGTAAAATGTATTAAATAACGGCCATAACTGAAACAGACAATATGCAATGAAGAATGGGGCGATAAAGAAGTATCCATATCTGCCATATTCAATATGTTTACGTTTTTTCTTTTTGTCCATCTTTGCCAACTCCTCTCAATCCATCTTCCATTTCCCTATATTTTAAAATAACTCTCCAATAGTTTTGTTTATAAATGCTGCCCTTCCCATGCCGGAAAGGGCAGCATAGTTATTGTTTTTACTGATTATTCAGCTTTTAAGTATGAATAGGAGTCATGTACTGCGGATTTGAAATCTGCGATTGCAGTATCCTTATCCTTGTTTCCTGCTGCATACTCTTTCACCTGAGTAGCCCAAGCAGAGTTGATGTTCTGATCTTCTGCTGTTGCATTCTTAGCACTGATGGAATCAGCCATTGGTAAGTAGAATGCCATGATGTCCTGACCAGCTGCTTCATATAAGTAGTCACATGTTGCGCCTGCTTCAGAAATCTTCTTAACAGCTTCTTTGTTGTTTACGAAATCACTGTTCTTGGCATTGATAGATACCATGAAGTCTGTGTCACAGGTAAATGCTTTGATAATTGTTCCAGCCATTTCTTTGTCTGCACAGTTAACTGTTGCTGCAAGTCCTGTACCACCCCAATAGAACTGTTCCGGAGCATTTACAAGGATTGTGTTACCTTTCCAGGTATCTTTTAAGCTCCAGTATGTGAACCATGGGCATCCACAGTAAGCAACTGCTGCATTAGATGTCTCGCCGTCACCTTCCATGTTTGCATACCAGTCTGTTGACCACTGGTCTGTTTCATAGGTTAATCCTTCGTCTACCATTGTCTTAGCAAGATCCATGTACTCTGTCATATTGTCATCTACAGTAATTACATCGTCATCGCCATACCAACCAGTTGCTCTTGAGTTAGAAAGTACACGGAAACACTCATCATAACCAGAGAACAGTTTACATTTTCCGCTTGATGCATCATTTACTTTTCTTGCTGCTTCCAGGATTCCATCCCATGTAGAGAACATTGTGCTTAATTCAGCAGGATCAGTTGTTCCAAGGTATTTCTCACAAAGATCAGCTCTTAACTGGAAGCATCCAGGAGTAGCCTGCCAGAATAATGCTTTTACATTGTTTGCATCAGATGAATCCTCACCACTTACGGTACCAAGATCCAGATTGTACTGATACTGATTTGCATAATCATCTGCTGTAATTCCGCAGTCACCAACTGAGGTCAGCCAGTCGCTGTTTACATATTTCAAAACGTAGTCAACCTCAAGTCCCATCAGGTCTGGATACAATTCATTATCAGGATCATCTAAGATTTCATCAATCTTTGTCTGATAATAATCAGATCCACCTGCATTTACGAATACGATACGTTTTGCAAGGTCTGGGTACTGCTCTGCAAACGGTCCATCTAAGTATTCTTGATATCGTCGTTCCAGCCCCATACTACGAATGCATCATCTGCACTTGGATCACCGGTGATGGTGTTCTCTACTTCTGTAGAATCAGAACCACTGTCTGTGTCCGTATCTGCATCTGCTGTTCCTTCTGTGTTGGATGCATCATTGTTCGCATCCTTTGTGTCATCCCCTGATCCACATCCAGCTACCATAGCTGCTACCATGGATACGCATAATAAAGTACTGATAAGTTTCTTTTTCATTGAGTTCTCCTCCTTCTTATTCGTCATCCTTTTGGATGTTGTTTTCAGGCAGCTCTCCTACCGACTGTCCGGTAATCAATGTGCCCTCTATAACGACTCTCTCTATGAGAGTAGTTCTCGGTTTCTCGATGGCATCAATCAGACGCCTGGCTGCTTCTCTTCCTATTTCTTCTGTATCCTGACGAATCGTTGTGATTCTCGGATGAGATAACTGGGAAATTCTTGTTCCGTCATATCCTGCAATGGAAACATCTTCCGGAATATGCATCCCACGTTCCATAATCACGTTTTTTCCTCCGATTAAAGAGGTGTCATCCGGATAAAGAATACAGGTTGGCGGGTCATCCATATCAAGTAAGATTTCTGTCTGCTCCGCCGCTCCCTTTGTTTCCAGATAAGCAGCTTCCCGAATGTAATCTTCATTTACCTTAATATGAAGTTCTTCCATCGTCCGGTAAAAGCTTGTAAGTCTTTCTCTTGTTACATTCGAGTTTTTCTGTCCATGTATGTAAGCAATTTTTCGGTGACCCTTCTTATATATATACTTCAGCAGCTCTTCCATTCCTTTTACATTATTGGAACAAACTGCTGTGCAATTGTAATGTGTATAATCAATGGTCACTACCGGGAATGCACTGTTCATTAATTCAAGCACTCCCTGGCTGGCAAAATCAGCACACACGATAACGATTCCTTCAAAGTTCCGGTATCTGCAATGTTCAAAAAATGAGGTTTTCTTTACTCCGTAACTGTTGTTGATAAATGTTACATCATATCCCATCTTCTCAACCTGCACCTTAATTCCATTTAGCACACCTGAAAAATATTCATGTGTCAGACCACTTCCTGCTTCTTCCTGAAACAGGACTCCTACGTTGTAGGAACGGTTGGTCTTTAATGCTCTGGCAGCTGCATTTGGAAAATACCCCATCCGCTCTGCTGTCTCTCTTACTCTTGCTTTTGTTTCTTCTCCAATATCATGTTGTCCATTCAGTGCTTTGCTAACTGTTGCAGTTGATACACCACATTCTTTCGCAATGTCTTTTAAAGATACCATCTTTTGCACCTCACTGTATCGAGTTGCTTTTCTTAATCGTTTTCGTAGCTTTATCATAACATATTCAGTGTGAAATGCAACCTTTTTTTGTATATTTGTAATAGTTATCCAGTTTTAAGCCGTCAGTTTTGTGCATTTTTTACTAATCTTGTTTTCTTTCTTCTATATTAAGTCGATTTTTTTCTTTCTCTTTACTTAATCGTTATCACTCTGTGTTTTCGATTCATATGACAAAAAGCTGTCATTTTCGCTCTTTTCTCCTAAAATGCATACTTTCTTCAATATTTCTGTTGCTTTTTCCTGATTCTTATATTATACTCAACCTAAAGAAATACCTCTCTTAATCGTTTTCGAGCTTATTGCATTTAAGGAGGTTATTTAATTATGAAATTTGGACATTTCGATGATGCAGCGAAAGAATATGTCATCACTTCCCCAAAGACTCCACTTCCATGGATCAACTATTTAGGATGTGAAGATTTCTTTTCACTGGTTTCTAACACCTGTGGAGGATACAGTTTCTATAAAGATGCCAAGCTCCTTCGTCTTACAAGATATCGTTACAACAATATTCCTTATGACAGCAATGGACATTATTACTATATCAAAGACGGTGACACCATCTGGAATCCGGGATGGATGCCAGCCAAGACTGAATTAGATTCCTATCAGTGCCGGCATGGATTAGGCTACTCTGTTTTTGAAGGAAGCAAAAATCAGTTATCCGCAGAGCTGACCATGTTTGTTCCTATGGGAAATACCTGTGAGATTAACAAACTGACACTGACCAACCACGGCAGTGAACACAAAGAAATTTCCGTATTCTCTTATGTAGAATTCTGTCTGTGGAATGCCATGGATGATATGACAAACTTCCAGCGTAACTTCAGTACCGGTGAAGTGGAAATTCACGGCTCTGCCCTTTATCATAAGACAGAATACCGCGAACGCCGTAATCATTATGCGGTATATGCTGTAAATACCCAGCTTGCCGGATTCGATACCGACCGTGAATCTTTCCTTGGTGCTTATGGCGAAAATTCCGCGCCGGAAGTTGTCATAAACGGAACCTCTAAGAACTCTGTAGCAAGCGGCTGGTCTCCGATTGGTTCCCACCATATCAAGGTTTCTCTTGCACCGGGCGAATCAAAATCCTTTGTTTTTGTACTGGGTTATGTAGAGAATCCGGTTGCCGAGAAATGGGATGGTCCTGCTGAAAACGGATGCATCAACAGAAAACCGGCAGAAGAATTATTAAAACGTTTTGATACCACAGAAAAAGCTGACGCTGCTTTAGCAGAATTAAAAGAATACTGGAATAACCTTTTAAACCACTTTACCGTATCTTCTTCTGAAGAGAAGTTAGACCGTATGGTAAACATCTGGCATCAATATCAGTGTATGGTTACCTTTAATATGTCACGTTCCGCTTCCTATTTCGAATCCGGAATTGGACGAGGCATGGGCTTCCGTGATTCCTGTCAGGATCTTTTAGGATTTGTTCATCTGATTCCGGACCGTGCAAGACAGCGTATTTTAGATATCGCATCCACCCAGTTTGAGGATGGAAGTGCTTACCATCAGTATCAGCCACTTACCAAAAAAGGAAATGCTGATATTGGAAGCGGATTCAATGATGACCCGTTATGGCTCATTGCCGGTACTGCTGCTTATATCAAGGAGACCGGAGATTACTCCATTTTAGATGAAATCACTCCTTATGATAATGACGAAAGCAAATCAACCGATTTTATGGAACATTTAAGACGTTCCTTCAACTATACCAGAACACACTTAGGACCACATGGACTTCCTCTGATTGGACGTGCTGACTGGAATGACTGTCTGAACTTAAACTGCTTCTCAGAAGAGCCGGGTGAATCCTTCCAGACCTTTGGACCATCTGAGGGGCCAAATGCAGAATCTGTATTTATCGCAGGCATGTTTGTAAAATATGGTAAAGATTATGTAGAAATCTGCAAACACAAAGGTCTGGAAGAAGAAGCCAAAGAAGCAGAAGAAGCAATTGCTTCCATGGAAAAAACCGTTCTCGATGCCGGCTGGGATGGCGAATGGTTCTTAAGAGCTTACGACCACTACAAACAGAAAATCGGTTCCAAAGAATGTGACGACGGTAAAATCTTTATCGAGCCGCAGGGATTCTGTGTTATGGCCGAAATCGGCCTGAAAGAAGGCAATTGTCTTCAGGCAATGCAGTCTGTTGAAAAATACTTAGATACTAAATACGGTATTGTATTGCTGCAGCCACCTTATCACAAATACCATGTAGAGCTCGGTGAAATTTCTTCCTATCCACCTGGATACAAAGAAAATGCAGGTATCTTCTGTCACAACAATCCATGGATTTCCATTGCAGAAACAGTCGTTGGACGTGGCGACCGTGCATGGCAGGTATACACCAGAACCTGTCCTGCTTATATCGAAGATATCAGCGAAATTCACCGCACTGAACCATATGTATACTCCCAGATGATTGCCGGAAAAGATGCACCGAACTTCGGTGAAGCAAAGAACAGCTGGCTGACCGGTACTGCTGCATGGACCTTCCTTGATGTATCCCAGTATATCTTAGGTATCCGTCCGGATTATGATGGTCTTGCAATTGACCCATGTATTCCATCTACTTTATCCGGCTTTACCGCAAAACGTGATTTCCGTGGTGTAACTTATCACATTCAGGTAAAGAATCCAAATGGCGTACAGAAAGGTGTCAAGGTTCTTACTGTAGATGGTGTTATTGCTGATGGCAATATGATTCCATTTGATCCGTCTAAGAAAGAAGTTACTGTTGAAGTAATTATGGGTTAAGCAAAATACCCCCTTTATTTATCTTATATAAAATCAATCCATGATTCAAAAGAAGGGCATATGAAAAAACGAAAGTTTTTTCATATGCCCTTCTTCTATATACTTCTTTTATAACCTGCTGCTCTTACAATTCACAGGTGTTAACGGTTCTTGGGAACGGAATGACATCACGGATGTTTGCCATACCGGTAAGATACATGACGCATCTTTCAAATCCAAGTCCGAAGCCTGCATGTCTTGCAGAACCATATTTACGTAAATCAAGATAGAAGCTGTAATCTTCCTCTTTTAATCCAAGTTCATGGATTCTTTCTAATAATTTATCGTAGTCATCCTCTCTCTGGCTTCCTCCGATAATTTCTCCGATTCCTGGCACCAGACAGTCAACGGCTGCAACTGTCTTGCCATCTTCATTTAGTTTCATATAGAAGGCTTTGATTTCCTTTGGATAATCTGTTACGAATACCGGTCTCTTGAAAACCTGCTCGGTTAAGAAACGCTCATGCTCGGTCTGAAGGTCACAGCCCCAGGATACCTTTGTAATCAAATTTATCATTATTCTTCTCCAGAAGTTCAATGGCTTCTGTATAAGTCACTCTTGCAAAATCGGAATGTAATACATTATTCAGCCGTTCAATCAGTCCCTTGTCTACAAAGGAATTAAAGAACTGCATTTCTTCCGGTGCATGTTCCATAACATAGGAAATAATATATTTCAGCATACTCTCTGCCAGTACCATGTCATCTTCCAGATCTGCAAATGCGATTTCCGGCTCAATCATCCAGAACTCTGCAGCATGTCTTGTAGTATTGGAATTCTCCGCCCTGAAGGTTGGTCCAAAGGTATAAATATTTTTGAACGCCAGTGCAAAGGTCTCTCCGTTTAACTGTCCACTTACGGTAAGATTGGTTGGTTTTCCAAAGAAATCCTGTGTATAATCAATGCTTCCGTCTTCCTTGTGTGGAATGTTATTTAAGTCCATGGTAGTAACCTGGAACATTTCCCCGGCACCCTCACAGTCACTTCCGGTAATCAGCGGAGTGTGTACATAGACAAAGTCCCTCTCCTGGAAGAACTTATGAATTGCATATGCAATCAGGGAACGCACACGGAATACTGCCTCAAAGGTATTGGTACGTGGTCTTAAATGTGAAATGGTTCTTAAATATTCGAAGCTGTGGCGTTTCTTCTGTAACGGATAATCCGGTGCAGATGCGCCTTCAATTATGATTTCCTCTGCCTGAATTTCAAATGGCTGCTTTGCTTCCGGTGTAGCTTCCAGCACTCCGGTAACAACAATAGCTGCGCCAACATTAATTTTGGTAAGCTCCTGAAAATTCTCCAGTCCGTCTGCATATACTACCTGCAGTGGTTCAAAGAAAGTTCCGTCATTTACTACGATAAATCCGAAGTTTTTAGAATTACGGTTACTTCTTACCCAGCCTCCGACGGTAATTTTCTTACCTACATAATCTTCCTGATGGTGAAATAAATCTCTGATGTCAACAAGTTCCATTTTTCTATCCCCCTTAGATAAAAAATTTTCTAATCCTTTTTAGTTTTCTGTATTTAATTCAGTATCTGTAACATTTTCTGTTCCTGCCTCATCTTCAACAGTTGCACTGTCAACTACTTTCTGAAGTGCCAGATTGCATACATATACTTTCTTTAAATATTCTTTTCCGCTGTCTGCGTTCAATCCATATGATTTGTATAATGTGGATTCATCGCTGTAGCTGTAATTGCTCATAAGATTTCCAACGTAGCTGTCAAAGCCATCCTGGTCAAACTCAATGCCTTCCTTTTCTGCAATTGCCTCTAAAATCATCTGTGTCTTAAGATCTGATGTCACTTCGTCAGTTACATTGCTTACAAATTCATCATAATCCTGATTTGCTGTATTTTCCACATAATCCTTAAGGCTGCTTCCATCGCTGCAGTAATAGGATTCATACTGTGCCATTACCTCTTCCATACGGGCATCCAGAAGTCCATCCGGAATTTCCTTTACGGTACATACCTCTCCTAACTTGTCCATTACTGCAGAACGGATTGCAGATTTCTTGGAGGATTCCTTAGAAGATTCCATATAATTGCGTGCATCTGCCTTCATCTCATCTACCGTATCATAGCCAAGGCTGGCCTTAGCATTGACATATGCCACATATTCATCTGTCATATTGTCATAAGTAATATCCTGTTTCTCAACAATTTTATTGATGGTTACATTAAACACAACCGCCTGTCCTGCCAGGTCTGTATTTTGATAGCTTTCCGGGAATGTAAGATTCAAGGTTACTTTATCCCCTACCTTTGCACCAATCAGTCCTTCTTCGAAGCCGTCAATAAACGTATTGCTTCCAATCTCTAAGACCGTATCTGTTGCAGTTCCACCGCTGAATGCCACACCATCTTTTAATCCTTCATAATCGATATTGACAGCATCTCCATCCTCTACCACCGTTTTATCCGTATCTACATAGTATGGATAGTTGGTAATTACGCTATTCTCAATAAAAGTCTTCACATCATCATCACTTACGGAATAATCGTCTGTCAAAGCTACTGACAATCCCATATAATCGCCCAGTTCCACATAATCAAGCGGGTCAAAATCAATTGCCGCACTGGATACCACTTCTGTGCTCTCTGTATTCTCTACCGATTCACTTTTCTTGTCTTTTCCACAGCCAGTTACCGAAAATGCCAGTGTCAGGCATAACAATACTGCTACTATTTTCTTCTTCATATTTATTTCCCTTCTGTCTTTCATTCAAAGGCTGGATTTTTCCAGTCAGTCATACTTTCTAAAGATACCACATTTTCACCGAAAATAAAAGCATTTCATAGAATTTTTCGCATTTGCAGGTTGTCAATCCTGCCAATCAATGATACAATCATATTTGGATTTTACTTAAGGAGGTTTTCATCGTGCCAAAATTTGCGATTGTATTATTAACAATACTGATTATTATGATTATTGCCCTGATTGTTCTTTATTTTGTGGGCAAACGAGCTCAGAAAAAGAAAGAAGAACAGGATGCCCAGATTGCAGCAGCAGCACAGACCATTTCCATGCTGATTATCGATAAGAAGAAGATGCGGCTTAAAGATTCCGGTCTTCCGGCAAATGTCATTGCCCAGACTCCGAAAATGCTCCGCCGTTCCAAACTTCCAATCGTCAAAGCAAAGGTTGGTCCAAAGGTTATGACTTTAATCTGTGACGGACAGATTTTTGATTCCGTTCCGGTTAAGAAGGAAGTAAAAGCTACTGTCAGCGGGCTTTACATTACCGCAGTAAAAGGAATGCGTGGTCCTATCGAAGTGCCTGCCAAAAAGAAAAAAGGCTTTATGGCAAAATTAAAAGAAAAAGCTGGTAAATAAAATAAAAATAGAGCTGGGTTTTCACCCAGCTCTATTTTTATACATCCAGCTACGTAAGACTGAATTCGCCTTTTTCTTTTGATGCAATCTTCATCTTAATGGTACAGTCTGCCAGATGCTCATAGTTTACCTCCAATGCATAATCTATCTGCACATCAATACAATGTTCTGTCTCTTCCACTTTAATATCCTTTGCATCAATTCCAACCAGAAGATTTCCAAATGGCGTTCCATAATAAGACATATTTTTCCGGTTCTTTTCAAAGACCATGTGTACATTGGAAACTCCTTTTTTTGTAATATCAATACAGTTTTCCTGCATCTTGATTATATTCTTTGTGCTTCCTTCAAAACCTTCATTTACTTCTTCATACAGCACATAATGTTTTCCGTTTTTCTGGTAATAATCCCCTACTGTAATCACTTCAACCGGCTCTGCTTCTCCTTCTGCCGGCATCTGTAATCCGCTGATTGATACAATTACATCTTTTGTCATCTAATCTGCTCCTTCTATAGAAATCCAGGTCAGTATAGCACTATTTATCCCAGAAATCCAGCCATTTCCATGAAATCTTATAATTCTTCTCTTCCATCAGAGACTGATATTCCGTCTCACTCAAGGTATCCTTCAATACCTTTTCTGATTTACCATCCACAACCTCATAGACACTTCCTTCAAAGCACATATTCGGATACATGACACACCACCAGTTATGTCCCATGCCTGCTCCGATAATCACTTCCAATGCCTGATAAGTTCCCGCCGGGAACGTATAACTGCCATAGGTCTTTACCGGGAACTCCACGGAAGATAATTTCACCTCTACCGGATAATCATAGCCCTCCTGCCGGATGACTTCTTTTGCAATATGTATAATTTCCGGGAAGTGTTCTCTTGCAATCCGGCTGCTTTCTTCGGCTGTCTTAGCATCCTGCAAAAGTTCTCCCATTTCTTTTCCAACAGCATCCCGCACCTTAAGCTTCAGTGCCTGATCTGCTTCCCCATCACTGTTTGCCCTGACATGGAAACGCAGAATCTTTTCTGCAATGTCCTCCTGCATTCTTCGCCCCTCATAAGCCTTTTTCGCACTGTCCGCCGTAAATACCAACAGTAATAACAGCATGCCATAGAACAACGCCCTTTTTAAATACAATTTTTTTCGGTTATATTCTTTCATGGTAAAACTCCTTTTCATGTTTCTGATTTCTTGTTTCTTCTTTTCCTTGCTACGCTTTCTTTAGCCATACCATTCTGACTTTCTATCTGGAATATAACCGAAAAAATTTTTTCTATACATTTTGATAACTTTTTGGGGGAGAAAATTTTATGTAGAAATGTGGTGGGGTTGTAAATTTTTCTTGGTGGGATGCGGCTGAGCTTGTAACTTTTCTTTTTGGGGACACGGTTGAGTTTGCGACTTTTCTCTCAAAAGTCGCTGGTGAAGTTGATTTGGGTATAATTTAAGAAAAATGACTCTTTTTTGCCCAATCTCCTCTGCTGTTATCTCCGAAGTTCTCTCGGTTTGGGTAAGATTCTAGAAAAATGAAGTCTTTTTACCCAATCAGAAGCAAATAACAAAGACTATGCTTCCTTCTGCAACTCATTTTGGGCAAAAAGTAATGTAATCTTTCTGTTTTTGCCCAATCTAAGTCAAATTAATAAATTAACTTAAGAAATAATAGGCTGCCGTCAGCATCACCAGAACCAGACATCTTACAAAGATGTTACCAGTGTAACCGGGTGTCCAGCATCCTACGGAGATGTCACCAGCGTGACATCCCAATGATATTCCACTGTCAGGTTTTTCCGGTAACCGCTCCAATCCTTCTGAAACTGCAAATAAATATCCCTTGCATATGCCCCTAATTTATAATAACTGTTTGTTCCATCTGCATTCTGATTCTGTTGCAATTTTTCTGTCATGGCATCCATCTTTTCTTCCAAAGTCTGCTCTATTTCTGCTTCCACTTCCAGCAGTGCATTTTCATCCTGACTGTCTGTATGAAGGTCTTCCAATTTTTCATCTCTTTGCTTTGTTTTCTGCAGCAGTTCCCTGTTGCCCTGATACTTTCCATCCGCTTTAATTGTAACGGTTTCCGTCACCTGACCATTCTGCTCCGTAAAAGCATAGCTGCAGCATAAATTACTAAGTGTTACACTTTCTGCATCTTCAAGTGAAATGCTGTAGCTTTTCATCTTCTGCTCTGAGAGCAAAGCCAGTTCTCCCGTTTCCCGGTCCACTTTGCCTGCTGCCATCCTGCCCTGCATCAGATAATATTTTTCCAGTATCATTTTATCTTCTGCACAGTTAATATAGGGAATCCACAGATTTTCGTTCTCATTTTCCCATATCCGAAACAGGCTACCCAGGGTAACTGCCTCACTGTCCTTAAAACGTTCATCCGAGGCAATTCTTTCATTCAGATAAGTTCCTACCGGCTCTTTTAAAACTGTATCCATCTCCATCACCTGATCCGGTTCATCCTCCGTAACAAAAAGCAGCGTATTCCTCGAAAAAAGATTTTCCTCTTCCAGATACCCAAGAAATGCCCCCAGCCGCTTTTCATCCTCTAAAATCGACCGGTTTAGAATCAACGCCTTTAAATGGTTATAATCCATCTCTCCAGGATTTTCCCCATCTGCATGTAAAAACAGCTCCATGCAGTCTTTTCCTTCCGCCAGAAGTACCGATGTATTCTCTTTTTCGCTTTTCTCATCTGCCACATTCTTAAGCTGCTCAAAACCAAATGCCATCTGATAGTTCTCCTTTGTCAAAGTCACCGCTGCTGCCAATGGAAAATTCCGTTCTTCCAACTCTGTATTTCCACAGCCGCCAAGGCATAAGACTGCCAAAAATATCACGGAAACAATTGTCACGATTCTATTTTTCATACTGCTGCTCCTTTCCACCATTTTTTCCGCTATCCTTTTTCACTATCCCTTTTCACTATCCCTTTTCCCGGCATTTACTTATCTCTCCAATGCACAGCGGAAGAATTACCGTCAACGGAAGAAATACAATTGCCTGAATCCATATAAACATTATTTTCCACTCCGGTAGCCGGTAAAAAAGCAATGTGACTGCAAATGTAAGAACCATTACAATTGGTATTATCAATTTTTCTATACTTTTCGCATCGGCATTTCCCTGAATCGCTTCATTTTCCCATCCGCTTTTTGGTGCCCTTCCTTTTGCCATACAGCTTTCAGCAAATCCGAGGCATAAAACATTCCGGTATTGATAAATGCGTAAATTGTAAAGAACCAGATTGCTACCATAAATGCATCCTGCCGTTCGAAGAAACCGCCTGGCAGTTTTATCATGCTCATTAATGTAATTGCCGGATATTTCATTTTCGGCAGCATGCCACTGCCAAAGATGCCATGCGTAATCAGATAGATTGCAGCATTAAAAATCACTGTAACACAAAGGCTTTTCCGGCATGTTCGTCCTACACGGACATTTTCTGCAAGATAGGGCTGTAAAAACAAAACAAATGCCATTGTGCCATACAGAAGCACAACTGCCGCTGTCCCTTTAACAAAGTTTCCCCAGGAATGTACCATTACCGGAGTCCAGTAAATCGTATTGACATCCTTTGTTGCCAGAAGCAGCATTAAAATAAGTGGAAGAAATACAAACCAGAACAGGATTTCATACACCCGGGCACGCCCTTCGATGCCCTGCCAGATTCCATAGCCACATAAAAGCATTAGTAAAACTGCTGCCAGCACAAATGAACTATCCTTTAACAATTCACTCACCATCAGGTCACTTAAAAGAAATAAGCCATAGCCCGCCAGCAGAATCCCCTCGACTGTATAGACTACCAGTACAAAAATGCGAATAAAACCATTTCCTTGCTTCTTTAAAATCTCCGGATAACTTTTCCCGATATTACTGATATTGCTGGTGTTACTGCCATTTCTGGTATTACTGTTTTTCCTCTTTTCCTGTAGCAGCTCTGGAAGAAAGGTAAATAGATACACCGGCACTGCTCCCAGCAATATGGCAAATACGCCGTCTGTCCCAAGCATTTTTCCTAACAGTCCGGGAAGCAGCAACGTACTGATTCCGCACATATCAAAAATCAGGAGCCTTGTCATCTGCCTCTCTGATATTTTCTGATTTTCTGAAAACATAATTACTTTTTCCTCCTAAGCCGCAGACGATTGTGGCGTCTCGCAAAAACCGGTCTGTGCCGCAATTGATATAATGGCAGACGCAGCAGACTGTCCCGCTCATCCTGATAATCCGTTACATCTGCTCCTACAAAGGGCATCAGATATGGAATGCCAAAACTCTTAAGATGCGACAGATGAATGAGTACCGCAAGTAAAGCCATCAAAAAGCCGAAAAAGCCCAGCCACGCACACATGGCAATAAAGAAAAATTTCAAGATGCGAAATGCTGTTGCAAATTCTTCATTGGGTACCGCAAAGGAACACAGTGCTGTAAATGCCACCACAATTACCACGATAGGACTGACCAGATTTGCTTCCACTGCCGCCTGTCCAATAATCAGCCCACCGACAATTCCTATGGTATTCCCCATAGCTCCCGGAAGGCGTACACCTGCTTCCCGCAACAGTTCAAAGGATAACTCCATCAAAAGCACCTCTACCACCCCGGGAAACGGCACTCCTTGTCTTGCTGCAGCAAAGGATAACAGCAATTTCGTCGGCAGTATCTGTGTATGAAAATTACAGACCGCAAGATACAGTCCCGGTAATGTCATGGCAAAAAAAGAAGCCAGAAAACGTAAAATTCTTCCCAATGATGCAATTTCCCAGCGGTTGTAATAGTCATCACTGGTCTGTATGAAGGAGTTATAATCCGTCGGCAGAATCAGTGCAATTGGTGAATTATCCGCAATCAGCACTACCCTTCCCTCTAAAATTGCCATAGCTGCCCGGTCCGGCCGCTGTGTGGTCTGAAACTGCGGAAATGGAGAATACCATTTTTCTTCTGTAAGCTGTTCAATGATTCCACTGTCTAAGACTCCGTCAATTTCAAATCCGTCAAGCCGCTTTTCTACCTCCTCTAAAACTCCGGGATAAATCAAATCCTCCATATACATCAAATCCACATTGGTCTTACTGCGCAGCCCTATCTTTTTCTCTTTTACCTTTACTTTCGGAGAACGAATCCTTTTACGTACTAATGCCGTATTCGCTTTTACGGACTCGGTAAATCCTTCATTAGAGCCCCGGATTACCTTTTCTGAATTTACTTCTGAAATTCCCATAGAAGGGTATCCCTTATCCGGAATCTTTAATGCTTTATCATAGCCATCTATAAATAGAATGGTATCTCCGGTCAAAAGACCTGCTGCTGCATCCGAAAAAGTATCAAAGGGCGTAACATCCGATAAGCCAAGGGCATTCTGCGACAGCCGCTCATAGACTTCTTTTTCATTATAATGACACAATTCGTTTAAAAGCCTGCCAACGAGAGATTTCTCAAAAATTGCTCCACCACCGGTTACCTCTATGTATGCTGCCATACACGCAATCTGCTGCTTCTGTCCAATCTTCATGGTTCGCATTTTAATATCTGCACACCCGGAAAATATCTTCTGAAAACGTGCAGCATTTTCCTGCAAACTGGTTGTAATTTCATCATTGTATTCTGCATTACGTTCTGTTGTATGTTCTGCGGTGTGTCCTGCGATATGCTTTGCAGTGTGCCCTGCGATTTTCTCTTCTTTCTGCTGCATAAATCAACTCCTTGGCATAATTTTTATAGTATCGGATGTCCGCCAGCTCTGCATATAAGCATGCGATTTTCCAGTCACCTGTGCATATGCAAAAAGGACAGACCCTGTGCGGTCTGTCCTTAGTGTTTCCGTATTTTGCTTTTTTATTCCTGTTTCTTTATGCTATTGGTCTTGTTCCTGCTGACGGATCATATCTTTGACTGCTTCTGCCTGATTCTTCACATGCTCCCGCATGGTTTCTGAAGCACGAGACTTGTCCTTCCTGCGAAGACTCTCTGCAATATCCTTATGTTCCTTTAATAATCTCGGATAAATCGTCTCGTCCTTTAAATATTCTACACGATAACGATACATCTGCTCCCGCAGATTGTTCAGCATGGATACCAGTTTTGCATTTCCGGTAGCATTATAAATTGCATCATGAAATGCCACATCTGCCTGTGCAATTTCTTTTACATCATCACTTTTTAAAGAATTTTCAAAATTTTGTCTTGCCTGTTCTAATGCATCAAACTGTTCATCTGTAATCTGTTCTGTTGCAAGCTGCACTGCCAGTTCATCTAAAGCTGCCCGGATCTGTAACACATCTTCCATGTCCTTTTCTGTCATGCGGGCAACCTCGGCTCCTCTTCTCGGTATGGTTACAGCAAGCCCTTCCTGCTCTAACATCCGGATGGCCTCACGAATCGGAGTCCGGCTGACTCCAAGCTTAGATGCCAGCTGCAGCTCCATCAGTCTTTCACCCGGTTTTAATTCTCCTTTTAATATGGCCTCACGAAGTGTATTAAATACAACATCTCGCAAAGGAAGATATGCATTCATATTTAATTCCAGATTATCTGTCATATATTAACCCTCCAACCCTTTTTTATAAAGAGCATGTTCTTATCTTCTATTATTATAAATATCTGTTACAAAGACCTGCCTTGCGAGCCCGCTCTGACGTACAATCGCTGCTGCCATTTTTGCCGTTTCCAATTCATCAAAAAGTCCAAATACTGTCGGGCCACTTCCACTCATCATGGCATTCAATGCACCATTTTCCCGCATCAGTTCTTTTATCTTCTCTATCTCCGGATACTTTTTTGCAGTAACCGTTTCTAAAAGATTTCCCATACTACCTGCAATTGCCGGCAAATCCTTTGTGCGGATATTCTGTATTAAGGCATCAATGTCAGGATGCTGAGTATGCTCATCCAGCTTCAGATTCTCATAGACATATTTAGTAGATACACTGACCTGCGGTTTGGCAATCACTACCGGACACTTCACCATCGGTGGCAGTGAAGTTAATTTTTCTCCAATGCCTTCTGCCAAAGCTGTACCACGCATGATGCAATACGGTACGTCAGCCCCAATCTGAACGCCCAGCTCCATCAGTTCTTTCCGCTTTATTCCAAGATTGAATAATTCATTGATTCCATAAAGCACACCTGCGGCATCCGTGCTTCCACCTGCCATCCCGGCAGCAACAGGAATCCGCTTATTCAGCCGGATATCAATGCCTTCTTCAATCTGATATTTTTCTTTCATAAGTCTCGCTGCCCGGTAAGCCAGATTACTTTCATCTACCGGAAGAAATCCAAGATTTGTCTCTAAATGTATGCCAGACTCTATTTTCTTAAGATGAAGCTGGTCATATAAATGAATGGTCTGCATAACCATCTTTACTTCATGATACCCATCTTCTCTCCGACGTAATACGTCCAATCCAAGATTTATTTTTGCCAGTGCTTTTATTGCAAGTTCGTCCATTGTTTTTCTCCTGTATTTTGTATACATGATACAAATTTATGTTATCATTTTTTCTAAAAAAGGTCAATTCTTCCTCTTATATTTTGTCCCATTCTTACCGATAAAATATATGAATAAGACTAAGAATGGATACTTAGTAAGCATTTGACCAAGGAGGGTTAAGATTATGGCAATTAATTCTATTAACAATTATGTATCTGCTGCATCCACTGTTGCCACAGATTCCAAAGTTTCTTCTAAGAAGACCGAATCTTCGAAGAATGACACCTCTACCGGTGTTATCTATGAAAAAGGCTCCAGCGACAAGAGCAGTTCTTCCCAAAAGACACAGAACTCTGCTCTCATTGCAAAGATGAAAGCTGATTCTGACAGCCGTATTTCACAGCTTCGCGGAATTGTAGAACAGATGATGAGCAAACAGGGCGCAGCCATTGGCAAAGCCGATGATATGTGGTCTTTCCTTGCAGGTGGTAACTTCACCGTTTCTGCTGATGTAAAGGCTCAGGCACAGGCTGATATTGCAGAAGACGGATACTGGGGTGTAAACCAGACCTCTGATCGTATTTTAGATTTTGCAAAAGCATTATCCGGTAATGATAAGTCCAAAGCCCAGGAATTAGCAGATGCTTTTAAAAAGGGCTTCGATCAGGCTACCAAAGCCTGGGGTGGAAAGCTTCCTGATATTTCCCAGCAGACCTATGATAAAGTATTAGAAAAATTCGATAGCTGGATGAATGGTGAAGACGATTAAATCATTTTTAAGCCACTTGCAACTACGAGAAACACGCTTTGCGAGTTTCTCGAGTTATCGCGGTGCTCGCCAAATCTGCACGCAGCATGCGATTTTTCTCGCTACTCGCGTAAAAAAGAAGCTGCCAAACCGGCAGCTTCTTTTATTTTTCTTTATCCGCTCTATCTTTTTCTTCCCGCAATAGCTCTGCTTCCTGTGCTGCCTTAGCCTCTAGAATTGCTTCGTTCAAGGATAACATCTTTGCATCCAGCATAGAAACAATTTCTGCACACTCCCGCAAATCTTTACTGATATATTCCGGTGCATTTCCTTCGAATTTGTAATATATCTTATGTTCAAGACTCGCCCAGAAGTCCATGGCAATGGTCCGTATCTGAATCTCAACCTTTGTATCCACTACGCGGTCTGATAAGAAAATCGGCACCGTAACCAACATATGATAACTCTTATAGCCGCTTTCCTTCGGATGCTTGATATAATCCTTTACCGATACCACGGTAAGGTCATTCTGTTTTCCAATCATCTCTGCCATACGATAAATATCAGAGGTAAAGGAACATACAATACGGATTCCTGCAATGTCATTTACATAATTGACCATATTATCAATGGTACTCTCGTAACCATATCGTTTCAGCTTCTTTACGATACTCTCCGGCGTCTTAATCCGCCGCTTTATATATTCTATCGGATTGTACTGATGTACATGCTGAAATTCATCATTTAATATTTCAAGCTTGGTTCCAACTTCTTTTAATGCAGAATTATAAAGAAAGATTATGGTATTCCAACCATCTACACCTTCTGTCACTTCAATTGGTGATTCCATTTTCTACTCCTCCATGCATCTACTGCGGAAAATAACCTTTTTATATTTTCGAAATTTTCCTCGTAAGTTATAATATATGCAAGAACAATCTAACTTTAGTATAGCACATCTTTGTATAATATGCTTGTTATTAGTTAAATTTTTATCAATTTTTAATAATTATGCACAAGAGGTATTGTTCTTGTTTTCTATGGTATAACTTTTATCTATATTTTCTTAAATCTTTCTTATAAATCGAGCTTCAAATCATTTTCTTTGATCCAGCCAATCTTACGGAAGAACAGACCGAATGCCCAGGTTAAAACACCCGGTAAAATGAAGCATACTAACAGCATTCCAATCCAGTCCATTGGTGTAATGGCTGCCTTGGCACCGGATGCAATATCATTAATCCAGCCGGTATAAATACCAATCTGACCAACCAGTCCACAGGTTCCCATTCCGGATGCTACAGCTGCACCGTTCATCTGAAGATGGAATACGCAGGTTGCTATTGGGCCTGTTATGGCGGAGCTTAAAATTGCCGGAAGCCAGATTCTTGGATTCCGCACGATATTTCCCATCTGTAACATGGAAGTTCCGATTCCCTGTGCGAAAAGTCCACCCCATTTATTTTCCCGGAAGCTCAGTACTGCAAAACCTACCATGTTGGCACAGCATCCTGCTACTGCAGCTCCTCCTGCCAGTCCGGTCAGTCCCAAAGCTGCACAGATTGCAGCACTGCTGATTGGCAGCGTCAGTGCGATACCTACAATTACAGAGACTAAAATTCCCATAAAGAACGGCTGCAACTCGGTTGCCCACATAATGGCATTTCCTACTGCACTGGCTGCGGCTCCGATTGCCGGTGCCCACCAGATGGATAAGCCTGCTCCGATGAAAATGGTTACAAACGGAGTGACGATAATATCAATTTTGGTTTCTTTGGATACTGCTTTACCGAATTCGGCTGCAAAGATGGTGACAATCAATACTGCCAGCGGTCCGCCTGCTCCACCCAGGGTATTTGCGGCTACACCGACGGCTGCCAGTGAAAAAAGCACCAGTGGCGGACACTGCAAAGCAAAACCAATAGAGATTGCCATTGCCGGACCGGTTGCTGCTTTGGCATATCCACCGATGTCCACCAGAAGCTGGATGCCAGCCTGCTCACCAATTGTACTGATAATTGTTCCAATTAAAAGAGAAGCAAAAAGACCTTGTGCCATTGCACCTAAGGCATCAATGCCATATCTTTTTGCTGAGATAATAATATTTTTGCGTTTTAAGAACGCTTTTATCTTTTCCATTTTTCTTCCTCCTTGACTTTAGCTGTCTTGTCAGTTGTCTTGTCAGTCAAGGAGTAGTTTACCATATCGAGAAAAAAAGTCAAGCTGTTATCTTGCGTAGCCTTTTTCCCGTAATTTTTCTTCTATGATGTCAAGTAATTGTTCTGAATCTGCTTCTACGGTATGAAAGTGTTTATTTCCGGTCAGTGTCTTAAGCGGCTTTGCCTTGCTCTTTGCAACCTTTGCAATAAATTCGTCCACATCCTGACGGCTTTTTAAAATCAGATCCACCGTTATCTGTCCGTAAATATCATGCTCGATTACGACGTCTAAGACTTTTCCACCGAAATCCACGATGGTATAAAGCTCATCCTGTGTCTGTTCATCACTGTGGCTTACTGCAATGGTTCTTCTTGCTTTCTGTGTCTCTTCCGAAGGGTCATAAAGCACATAGCCTTTGTTGGTGCTTAAAATATTCTTATTTACTGCACGAAGCAATGCAATATCCTGTACAATCACCTGACGGCTGACTCCTAATTCTTTTGCCAATTCTGTTCCGGACAAAGGTTTTCCCTTCTCCCCCAGCATCTTAATGATGGTATCCCGGCGCATCTGCCCTTCCATTTTCTTTCCTCCTGACACAGTTACTTAATCCTCTTCAATCACATGAATTTCCAAAAAATCAAATTCAATTTCTTCCACAAAATTATCCTGATAAAACCTGGTCTTTGCATGCCGCTTAAATTCATCCACATTGCGGTCTAACCAGATTGGTTTTCCCAAATCAAAGGTATAGCACACCTCATCTAATGCCCGGAACACCTTATGGGTTCTGGTATCCCCGGAGTCATCACAGATGGTGGTATCCTTTAACATATGATTGTCTTTAAATTCTTTTGCCCATAACCGGAACATCCCTTACCTCCTCTGGCGTGCTGCCTCATACATCAGCAGTGTTGCCGCAATTGCTGCATTCAGTGATTCTACTTTTCCTGCCATTGGAATGTGGATATAGGTATCTGCCATTCTGGCAATCTCATCCGATAATCCATTTCCTTCATTTCCAATTAAAAAGCCTGTGGGTTCTTTATAATCCGGCTCCTCATAAGAAACACTGCCCTGCAGATGGGCACTGTAAAGCTTTATTTTCCGGGACTTTAACTGCATCAATATATCCTGCAGGTTTTCCGTCACGAAAAATGGTACGCGAAAGATACTGCCCATAGTGGAGCGGATGGTCTTTGGATTAAAAACATCTACAGTGGTGCGGTTCATGATAATTCCGCTGATTCCCGCTCCCTCTCCGGTCCGGAACATCGTGCCTAAATTACCCGGATCCTGAATACTTTCAAGAATCAGAAGATGGGCATTTTCCTTTGGTATTACTTCTTCTAAGGTATAATCCGGCATTTTCACAAGACAAAGGATTCCCTGCGGTGTCTTGGTATCGGACACACTTTCAAACACATGATTGGCAAGTACTTCATAATTTTTTCCCTGCAGAACTTTTACATGGGATTCCTCTTCCATGAAATGCTCGGAAACATAAATTCTATCAAGCCAGCCTTCCGGGATTTCCCGGAACATACGGATTCCTTCCACAACAAAAAGCCTCTGTTCATTACGAACTTTGGCTTTTTTTACTAACTGAATTAAATTTTTCACCTGCGGATTTGCTGTACTGGTAATCATAATAACATCCTATCTGGAAAGATTTCTACAGATTTCATACTGATATTCCGGAATGGATTTGGTCATTGCCAGTGCCTCGTCAATATCATAATCTACGAATTCACCATTTTTATATGCTACAAGACGGTTGGATTTGCCTTCGCACAGCAAATCTACGGCAATGCATCCCATGGTAGATGCATAAACACGGTCTTTACAGGTCGGGCTTCCACCACGCTGCATGTGTCCTAAGATGGTCGCTCTGGTTTCAACTCCGGTTGCTGCTTCAATTCTCTTTGCCATGCTTGCGGAATGACCGATACCTTCTGCATTTACAATAATATGATGCTGCTTTCCACGTTTTCTGTTCTCTATAATATTATTTACAAGCTTCTGCTCGTCATAATCATATTTCTCCGGAAGCAGGATATCCTCTGCTCCATTGGCAATACCACACCACAGTGCAATGTAGCCTGCACCTCTGCCCATTACTTCAATGATGGAGCAGCGCTCATGGGAGGTTGAGGTATCACGTACCTTATCAATGGCTTCCATGGCAGTATTTACTGCGGTATCAAAACCGATGGTATAATCGGTACAGGAAATATCAAGGTCAATGGTTCCCGGTAATCCGATGGTGTTGATTCCAAGTGCTGCCAGCTTCTGTGCGCCCTTAAAGGAACCGTCTCCACCGATTACGATAATTCCATCAATGCCATGTTTTCTGCAGATTTCAGCACCCTTCTGCTGTCCTTCCGGTGTTACGAATTCCTGACAACGTGCAGTCTGTAAAATTGTTCCACCTCTCTGGATAATGTCTGCTACATCTTTTGCTTCCATATCAATAATCTCTTCCTGCAAAAGACCTGCATAACCTCTCTTAATTCCTTTTACTTTCTTTCCCTTTGCAATAGCTTCCCTTACTACCGCACGGATAGCAGCGTTCATGCCCGGAGCATCCCCGCCACTGGTTAAAACACCAATTGTCTGAATTTCTTTTGACATTCCCTGTTACCTCCTATATGTAAACACTTCTCTTTGTTCTTTATCCAATCATTTTTATTCTAATCCTTAAACTGTGGTTTTGCAATGGCTACAACGACTTTTCTACAACTTTTACATTGTCTTTACCTAAGAAATTCCCAAGTTCTTCTAAAAGCTCTTTTGTAATTGCAACATTTCTGTTTTCCGGCAGACGCTTCATCTGTTTTTCTGCTGCAAGATAAATAACGACATGCTCTGAGCCATCGGCATCCATCATTTTTCCATAAAGAGTACCTTCTTTTTCTTCGAAATCGCTCTTACTTGGAAACTGCAGCCACAGCTCCTGTTTCACTTCATCAAAGGAAATGATTTTCTCACAAATAAGCTTGCCGTTACGGTCTTCTTCTGCAGTTACACGGCCTTCCACAAATACTTTGGCATCATTTTCAAGATATTTTGCATAACGCTCATAATCCTTCGGGAAAATGATGATTTCCACTGTTCCCACCAGATCTTCTAACGTAATAAATGCCATTGCCTTATTACTCTTGGTATACTTGATGACTTTATCGGTAATCATTCCACCGATACGCACCTTTGCGCCATCCGATACCTTAAGGGTTCCGGTCTCTTCATCCAGTACAAAGTCTGTGGTAACGGCATTGGTATTCTTCTTTAAACGCTCCATATATTCTTCCAGCGGATGTCCGCTGATATATATGCCCAGGACTTCCTTTTCAAAGCCAAGAAGCACTTCTTTGTCATACTCTTCTACATTCGGAAGCTTGATTTCGTACTCTGCCTTGTCCTCTTCCGGTGCAATATCAAAAAGTGTCATCTGACCAGCCATTGTGGTCTTCTTTTCCTGATTCAGTGCATCCAAAAGAGAACCGTATATCATCATCTTCTGACGGCGGTTTCCTTCCAGTCCGTCTAAGGCTCCCGCTTTGATAAAGTTTTCTATGGTCCGTTTATTCACTTCTCTTCCGGAAAGTCTTGTAATAAAATCCTTTAACGTGGTAAACGGCCCACGGATTTTACGCTCCTCCACAATGGCATCAATCACCGGTCTTCCGATACTCTTAATGGCAGAAAGTCCATAGCGGATTGCCTGACCGGATACGGAGAATCCTCCCTCGCCTTCATTGATATCCGGCGGCAGAATTGCGATTCCCATCTGGCGGCAGGTGTAGATATATTCTGAGACTTTGGAAGTATTGTCTAAGACTGATGTCATTAACGCTGCCATAAACTCTACCGGATAATAGTATTTCAAATATGCGGTCTGATATGCAACCACTGCATAAGCTGCCGCATGGGATTTATTAAATGCGTATTTGGCAAAGTCAATCATGTTATCATAAATCTTGTTTGCCACTTTCTCATCGATTCCTCTTGCAATACAGCCCGGAACATTTTCTTCCGGATTACCATAGACAAAGTTCTTCCGCTCCTGCTCCATTACCTTGCCCTTTTTCTTAGACATGGCACGGCGCACCAGGTCAGATCTGCCCCATGTATAACCGGCGAGGTCACGTACAATCTGCATAACCTGTTCCTGATATACGATACAGCCATAGGTCGGCGCCAGAATCGGCTCCAATTCCGGGCAGTCATAGGTAATGCTTTCCGGGTGGTCTTTTCCCTTGATATAAGCCGGAATAAAGTCCATTGGACCCGGACGGTAAAGAGAAATGCCTGCGATAACATCCTCTAAGCTCTGTGGCTTTAACTCCTTCATGAAGTTCTTCATTCCGGCACTTTCCAACTGGAAGACACCATCGGTTTTGCCGGTTCCAAGAGAGTCTAGCACTTTCTTATCGTTATAGTCGATGGCATTCATATCAATTTTTTTACCGCTGCTCTTTTCTGCAAGACGGACTGCATTCTGGATTACAGTCAGTGTCCGGAGTCCTAAGAAATCCATTTTCAGAAGTCCTAATTCTTCAATGGTAGTCATGGTAAACTGTGTGGTTATGGTGCCATCGGATGCTCTTGACAACGGAACATATTCATCCATTGGTTTCTGGCTGATTACCACGCCTGCTGCATGCATGGACGTATGCCTCGGCAGACCTTCTAATCTTCTTGACATATCGATAAGTTTCTTTACCGACTCGTCGGATTCATACATGCCCCGAAGCTCCGGGTTCATCATCAGTGCCTTATCAATGGTAATTCCCAGTTCATTTGGAATTGCCTTGGCAATCGTATCCACAAAATTATAAGGTAAATCCATGACACGTCCCACATCACGGATTACTCCACGGGCTGCCAGCGTACCAAAGGTTACAATCTGTGTCACACAGTCCTTGCCATATTTTTCTACCACATAATCAATAACTTCCTGTCTTCGTTCAAAGCAGAAGTCCACATCAATATCGGGCATAGATACACGTTCCGGATTTAAGAAACGCTCAAAAATCAGATTGTAACGAACCGGGTCAATATCTGTAATTCCGGTGGTATAAGAAACAAGGCTTCCTGCGGCACTGCCTCGTCCCGGTCCCACCATAATATCATGCTCTCTCGCATAATGGATAAAGTCCCACACAATCAGGAAATAGTCCACATATCCCATATTTTTAATAACGGCAAGCTCGTCATCTAATTTCTGTAAGTATTTTGGTGCATCGGCTCCATACCGCTTATCCAGTCCTTCATGACACAATTTATTTAAATAAGTCCAGGAATCATAGCCTTCCGGCACCTCAAAATGCGGTACCTTGGTATGTCCGAATTCGATTTCCACATGACAGCGGTCTGCAATCTTCTGGGTATTTTCCAATGCCTGCAGTGCATATGGAAAAAGTGATTTCATTTCCTCTTCGGATTTGACATAATACTGTCCACCTTCATAGCGCATTCTGTCTTCGTCCGCTAATTTCTTTCCGGTCTGAAGGCAGAGCAGGATGTCATGAGGCTCTGCATCCTCTGCATTGGTATAATGTACATCATTGGTTGCTACCAGCTCAATTCCGGTCTCCTGACTCATGCGGAGAAGCTGCTGGTTTACCAGCTTCTGCTCCGGAATTCCATGATCCTGCAGCTCTAAAAAGAAATTTCCTTTTCCAAAACAGCGTTCATAGCGGTAAGCTACTTCTTTTGCTTCTTCATACATTCCACGTACCAGATTACGCTGTACTTCACCTGCCAGACAGGCACTTAGGGCAATGATTCCCTCATGGTATTTTTCTAACACTTCCATGTCCACACGCGGCTTATAATAGTATCCCTCCACAAAGCCTTTGGATACAATTTTCATCAGATTGCTATAGCCTGTGTTATTCTCTGCCAGAAGCACAAGATGATAGTATCTGTCCTCTCCATGTACCATCTCACGGTCTAATCTGGAGCCGGGAGCCACATAGACTTCACAGCCAAGAACCGGGTTAATTCCCGCCTCCCTGGCTGCCTTATAGAAATCAATGACACCATACATAACACCATGGTCGGTAATCGCCCCTGCTGTCATGCCAAGTGCCTTGATTTTCTCCACATATTCTTTTATTTTATTTGAACCGTCTAACAGACTGTATTCTGTATGTACATGTAAATGGGCAAATGCCATTCCCGCTTCCTCTCTTCCACTGTTTCTATTCTTCGCCTTTTATCACTGTCTCATATTATAGCGTTTTTTGCAGAAGGTTTCAACGACTGGAAGGAGATTCTGTGTGGATTATTCTGGGGAAATTATATCAATTTGCGGCATTCGTGCTGCTACCCATATATTAACGAAATTGTTTAGAGACTCTTAGAATTTCTCACCAAAACTGGCAATGCTGGCACATGGACGTGCCAGCAAGGCACAGATGAACATGGATGTGAATTTGTGCCGGTTGCCGGAACTTTTTTTATATTTCATGAAATTCTTAGAGACTCTTAACAATGCAGTGACATATGGGTAGCAGCCCGAATGCCGCAAACTCTTATATTTTCCCGGAATATACATACAATAAAAAATGTATTTTGACTTTCTTCTTCAATGTGCTAAACTATATGTGAAAAAATTAACGAAGTATATCTCAAGAGGTGAATATCATGGAAAAGTCTGGATTGATTGTAGAAGGCGGCGGTATGAAATGTGCTTACAGTGCCGGAATTCTGGATGCCTTCTTAGACGACAATGTTACATTTGATTATTGTATGGGGGTATCTGCCGGTGCGGCAAATACTGCTTCTTACCTTGCCGGGCAGCGTGGCCGTAATCTGCGTTTCTATATAGAGCATGTAAAGGACCCCCGCTACATCAGTATCAAAAATCTGATTAAAACCGGTTCTCTCTTCGGACTTCAATATATTTACGGAACCTTAACCAATTCCACAGGAAACGACCCGCTGGATTATGATGCCTTAGCAGCAAATCCAAGTGAATTTCATTTTCCGGCAACCAATGCTGCCACCGGAAAGGCAGAATATTTTTCCAAAGAAGATTTAGGCCGTGATGATTACCGCGGCATTATGGCAACCTGTGCCCTTCCGGGCTTCTGCAAACCGATTTCTTTTCACGGCAATTATTACTATGATGGCGGTGTTGCAGATTCCATTCCGGTTGAACGTGCCATTGCAGATGGCTGCGACAAGGTAGTAATTATCTACTGCCGTCCACTTGGCTATGTCAAGCAGCCGGAGAGTTACCGTTTTCTTTACAAAAAGATGTTACGGAAATTTCCAAATACGATTACTGCAATTGATAACAGACACTTAAATTACCGGCACTCGGTAGAAGTTGCTGCAAAATTACAAAAAGAAGGACGGGCATTTCTCTTTGCACCGTCCCATCAGGTTAAGATTGGCACTTTTACCACTGACCCGAAAATCATGCAGGAGCTTTATGATTTAGGAATCAGTGATTATAAAGCACAAAAGGATGCGCTACGTGCCTTCTTAAACAATTAACAATATTTCTTTCTGCCTGCAGCTGCCACAACCAGTAATCCGGCTGCGGAAAACATAAGAAGCAGTATTCTTCCAACCGGTGTTTCATCACCAGTTTTTATGGTTGCCGTCTTCTGTGTTGTTCCCGTCAGGGCTGCCGTATTGGAACCGTTTCCAGTGGAAGGGTCTTCCTTTACGGCAACTGTCACCTTTGTAGATGCAGAAGCCAGATAGTTCCCTGTCTCTGCATACCGTACGAAATAGTCACCTGCTGTAAGCTGGTTTATCTTTGTACCATCTGTAACCTTGGTCCAATGAATTTCATCTGTGCTGTATTCCATTGCAGTAGTCAGGTTTTCAATGGCTCCATCACTTGCACCTGTTTTACTGGTATTTACAGCCTTCAGTCCTGTCGGTGCCGCCTGACCTGCCTTCTCTATCGTAAATTGCAGATGTGCTGCTTCATGATACACCCCAATACCTGTTATTGTTACCTCTGCACTTCCTGCATTTTTGTTATCCGAATAAGCAACGGTGTAATCCGTATCCTTTGTCAGTGTCTGTCCGTCATATACCACAAGTACTTCCGGTTCCTTTGCTGTTCCATCATAAATATAGGTCGTTGGATTCAGCGTTGCCGATAAATCTGCATCTGTCATCTTACGATAACGAAGCTCCACATTCTGGGCAATCTGACCATCTGCATCCACAATGGTATTTCTGTAATCAACATCTGCCGGATTTCTCTTCCTATTTGCGATAGAAAAATCTTTTGGCAGGAATCCCCGGATTGTTCCCAGGCTTTCTTCCAGCGCAACATTAGCATAATTCGAAATACCCTGGCTTACATTCTTTAATACCAGCTTTGAATCTTCATCCACTGTTCGTCATCCACTGTAAATCAGTCAGTGCTGCTTTTGCATTTTTAAAGGTCAGTTCCTTTGTAAGTCCGACACCGCCATTGGTAATCTTTCCCTTATAGTTACCATTTGCAATGGTAAAATTATTCTCTGCGGAAATCGTATCCAGAATCAATGTATGTCCGTTCAGGTCAAGGGTTACGGCTTTACTGTCTCCGATTGCTGCGGTTCTTCCATTTCCATAAATATCCTTCACAAATTTGATGGTATCTCCATCTTCCAGGTATCTGAAATCATTATGTGCTCCGGTTCCACCGAAGTCTCCATTCAGCATTCTCTTAGTCGTTCCATCCGTTCCAATCAGCTCTGCATATTCTATGTCACTTGCTCCACAGACCATACATCTGCCGGAATATCCTGCTAAAATCGGATGTTCACAGTTATCTGCATCATATGTCTCGCCGGTTGCCATTATCTGTACCCATTTCCCCACCATCGCTATATTTTACGATATCATTCTGCGTCTGCAATGTTCCTCCCAGAAGTGTAATGTCATTTTGTGCCTGCAGCATAACAAATAATGAAGGTGCCGTAATCTCTGTACTTCCGGTTGATACCGCTCCCCCTTCACTGGTTATCTCAACACCATATCCATTTTCTGCATTGACAGCGAGATTTCCTTTTACCGCAGTCTTCTTTGCGCAGATTGTTACATCTTTTACTGTTTCTAATTCAAGATTGCCTTCTGCTATTGTTTCCCCCACAAGAACTATCCTGCCACTCGAACTGTTCGAATTACTGTTTCCATTGGATGACAGAAATGTATCTTTTGCTTTAAAAAATGCATCTGTTACATTTATATTATTTCCATTATCCAGATCAAACGAATTCAGGGAACCAGTCTTTTTCAGGCTGATTTCTCCGTTCTGCCCATCCGTTGCCTCTATCAGATACTTCACCGCTCCACCTGATAAATAGATGTCCAACTGATCCGCCTCAAACTTAACTGAACCGGCAGAGATAAATGCATCACCAGTAACATCGTCTGCATCTAAAGTTATCTCCCCGGCGGTTTTTAAGTCCACCAGAGATGTTCTTTTTCCCACTCCTGTCTGTATGCCTTATTGTATATTTTATTACGGTCCGCCTGAGCAATCTAAAGCTCTGGTATTTATATTTATGTGCCACCGCAGCCCTTTCCTTTGGCTGCATTGCCAACGATTATATCATTGCTTATACCGTCCCTGCTTCCAATGCAGATGATAGCTCTGTTCCGGGACTGCTCTTACAATACGCCATGCTATAATTCTCTCTAGTAATCATTGATAACTACTCTACTCCAATCGTAATTTTGCATCCGTTTCTTCCTGTATAAATTTCTTTATCTTATCTGCGCTTTTTCGTCTTTTAGCATACCTGAACATCTGACTCTCATCCACAACATAAGAATTAAATGTTGTTTCATATATTGCTGGATACTCTGATTCACTAAACATTGCTTTTATCAGCTTCTCCGAAAAAATGTCTACCAGCAATTTTTCTAAACCTGTATGCCAGACCTCCTTTTTCCCTTTTGGTGATTCCGTCAAAAGATTTCTTACAACAATCATATCTTCTCGTCTATAATTAAAAAAATCTTCTTCCGTTGGATTTATAAGTATGTTGCCTTCATACTCTTTTTTCAATCTTTCAAAGGCAGAAATACACAATTCTTTCTCTACGAAGACAAAAATAACATTATGTGCAATTTGATGATTCAAAAAACGATTCATTTGATACAGCTCTGAAATTCTGAAATCTAAATCGTAAAAATCCTCCTTCAATATTTTCGCTATATGAACTGCTATATCAGAATAATCATATTCATAATCTTTTAGTTTTCCTCTGGCACAATACGCATTTCTTCCAATACGCACTATTTCACCAGATTCCAAATACTTTTTCAAATATTTTTCCAAAGTACTTTTGCTCAATACACCAACATTATCTGTAATTGTATCAAAAAATGTCTTCTTGTCAAAAACTGCTGCAAGTCCATTCGACCATTCTTCTGAAATAAAAAGAGGACCAAACCAGCTGATGGAATATTCCATCACAAGTGCTGATTTAGTCCTATTTTAACGTCTGATTTAATTACTGAAGATCCTCATCTCTTAATCCATTGGAACCATCCGCATGCTCAAATGCTGCAAGTTCCGGATGTTCTCTCTTTTCTTCCGTATAGTTCTCATAAGGTGCTTTCTTATGTTTCTGTTCTGCCCAGATACGGTCTGCAACCGGTCCCCACTCTTCTGCATAGTGGTCACACTTAGAGCAAAGATGCTCAACAGTCTCTTCTGCCTCAGCGTTTGTTCCCTTCGCACCAGTCTTGTTTATCATTTCTCTTAAGAGCTTTGGATTCTCAAGCATCGGACATGGACGCAGGTGGTTTCTGTTAAATGGCTGTCCTTCATGATATGCCTTAAACAATGGACTCTGCAGCATCTCAAGGATTGACTTATCATGGATATTCGAATCCGAGAAATGGATAAATACGCACGGTTCTGCGTCTCCCTGTGCATTAATATGGAAGTAGTTACGTCCACCGGCAATACATCCGCCAACAAATTCTCCGTCATTCTGGAAGTCCATTGGGAAAAATCCGATATCATTGTCTCCGGTACGAACCCAGCGAATCTTCTTAATAATTTCTTCCCGCTGTTCCAATGTCGGCATCAGCTCCGGAGCTGCGTTCTGTCCTACCGGCATATAATGGAAGTAGAAACCGAAACGTGCGCCCTTATCAGCAATGAAACGTAAGAATTTCTCATCGGTAACAGCCTCAACATTGGCTCTGGTATAGCAGATAGAAGTTCCGAATATGATACCATATTGTTTCAACAGATCCATTGCCTTCATAACGGCTGCATAATGTCCGTCACCACGACGTCCGTCATTTGTCTCAGGTGTTCCCTCAATGGAAAGAAGGAATGTAATATTTCCAAGTTCTACAATCTTCTTACATAACTCCTCATCAATCAGAGTAGAGTTGGAGAAAAGACCGAACATACAATCATTATGCTTCTCAGCAAGTTTTAAAATATCATTCTTACGAACAGTCGGTTCTCCACCTGTCATAAAGTAAAGATAAGTTCCAAGTTCCTTACCTTGTGTAACAATCTTATCCATATCCTCATAGGACATGTTATTCTTGTGGCCATATGTGCCAGACCAGCATCCTACACAATGCATATTACATGCGTCTGTCGGGTCAAAAAAGAATCAGCCATGGAATATTACAGTTGTACTTCTCACGGTTTGCCCTGATTGTCTTTGTTCCACGGAAAAATGCTTCATATCCTAAATTCAGAAGGAATTTCTTAGCATAATTTGGATTTGTCTCATCCAGAACACGGTTTACAAACTTCACCCATCTGTTCTCCGGATTCTTTACATACTCTCTGACCTTATCCAATGTTGCCTTGTCTGCGCCATTTCCCCAGAAAGTCTCTGCCTTATCAATAAGTTCAAGGAATGTTTCCTGTCTTTTCGCGATATCATCTGTCTTAGTCAACTTACCTACGATGCTATTGGTCATTATCTCAAAAGCTTTTCTTTCTACTTTGTGCTGTGTGTTTTCAACGAATGAAGCCATGCTAACTTCCTCCCTCTTTTTTCTTCTATGTATTTTAACATTTATTAGTATAAGAAACAATGCGTTTTTTTGACATATACAATAGATTTTTTTTGTATGGTCATGTTATACTTTTTCGACAATTTGTATATCTGACAGCACAAATTGTCCATTTTGTTTATAACTGCTCATCATAGACAAGTCCTTTGATATCGTCCTCGGCAAGTTTATGCTCCGCAACCTTTTTCTCTGCTTCACTCTTTAAAAGGCTGCTCTGGGTCTCCTTGTCTAATTTTGTATCAGTCTTCTTATCCTCTTTCTTGTCTGCATCCTTCTTATCCGTATCTTTCTCATTTTCTTTGATGGTCTCATCGATGTGGTCTACTGCTTCCCCAATCAGTCCTAATGTTGCTTCATCGGATGCATTGTCTAATATTTCTTCCGCTTCCTTCTGGCTGTCTATCATATCATGATGCTTTAACCGTTCCGTATGTACTGCCCGGAGGTATCCGTTATCCTCGGCTCTTTCCTTTCCAAGGTCTTTTATCTTGCTTCTGTATTCTGACTCTATTTTATAGTAGTCCATGGACTCTTTCTGATAGTCTGTCATTCCGCCTTTCTGTAATTCTGAGACATGCTCTAATTCTTCTTTGGAAAGCATGCTTCTTCCTTCTGCTGTACTGGCTTTCTTTAAAAGGTCAAGGTCTGCCTCTTCCTGGCTGCCATCCGCTACCTGGTAACGTCCCTTTAATTCAGCTTTCTTATTCTGTAAGTCGCAGATTTCACTCTGATAATCTTTTATCTCGCTGTCAATTTCCTTAATGTGGGCACGCCGCTCGTCCATCTCTTCATCCACTGCATGCTCACCGGAAAATGTATCCATAATCTTCTTTAATGCTTCTTTCTGGGCATTTGCCATCTTCTGTCCAATCAGATCTGTCTGATTCAGATTAAGACCGGCACCTTTTATTACATTGCTGTCATTCTTATTATCCTGCTTCTTATCATCTGACTTTGCACTTCCCTGTGTCCTGTCATTCTGATATAAGCTCTGTGTCCCAAAGCTGGTATTGATTCCATTCATATACGCTTCCCTTGCCTTTCTGCAACGCTTATCCGGTTATCGGATATTTCTTTCGCTGTTGTATACACTTTTATAAATAATATATCGGTTTTCCACTGCGTTTTCCTAAGGGTTTTGGTCTTATTTTTCCTTTACAATGGCTTTCGTCAGAATCCATTCTGCCCACTGGGCATAATATTTTCCTAGAGGATGGGCATCATCACTGGTATACTGGGCATCGAGGTTTCCTGCCCCATCATCAAAGATTTCATTCACATCAATATAATAGGTCTGCTTCTGGTCACATAAGGACTCCACCACACCATTGAGCCAGTCAATATTGGCATTGTTATAAAGGCTGTCCGAATCGGATTTTGCCTTGGAAACATGAAGACTCGCCTCTAAGAATAAAATGGCATCCGGCTGCATTTCCCGTATTTTCTCTACCACTTCACGATATTGCTTTTCTATGCTTGCATGTGGATATCCCAGTTCATTGATACCTAGCATCAGATAAATCTTTCCGTAATTTTTCCGGCTTAACACTTCATCCAAAGTTTCTTTTCCATAGCCCGGCATATCCACCTCTGTTTCAAACAGCTTAAAGGAACTTAAGCCAATCGTTGCAAATACATCCGCATCCCCAAGGTCTGCATACTCCGATAATCCTACTGTTCTGGAATCTCCAATAAATAAGGCATCGGAAAAATAGCTGATATCCTCTGTTGTAAAGGTTCCCTCCTGCTCCGTATCTGCCACCGTTTCATTATCCTTGGTACCTGTTTTATCTTCTGTATTTTCTGTACTATCAATATCTGCTTGTCCTGTACCGGCTTTATCTGTGCTGTTTTCTTCCGTTCCGGCAACTGCTTCCGCCGGCTCTTTTTCTGTGTCTGTCACCTGTGCCAGTTCTTCCTGCCTTGCCTTCTTCTCCTGCTCCGCAGTTACAAGCTTTACGGTAATCACCGGGAATGCAATCACAAATGTCAGCAGTAAAAGTATAGTAAATTTATATTTTTTCATCGTATTTCCTCACTAGAATCTGAAGTATAAGAATGGATCATCCATTCCAAGATACATACAATATACGCTCGCCCAGAATAATGCCAGCAGCAGTAAAATCACCCAGAGGCGGTTCTTATTCTTCTTAAGGAGCTTCTCCTGAACGCCTGTTGCAAACAGGATACCAAGCACCAGATAAATGCCATAGGTCTTACCATATTTCAGATAATCTCCCTGAAACAATACCGTTCCGGCATTGCCAAAGAATGGGAATAATTTCTGCAAATAAATGCCAAGCTGGCTTAAATCCGTAATCACAAAGACCAGCCAGGAAAGCGGTATCCAGAGTATCATATAAATATGACCAAGCGCCTTATGCCGCTCCAACACTTTTCCAAGTCCGGCTTTTTCCACGAATAATAAGACAAAAAGCAAAAGTCCCCACAGTACAAAGTTCCAGCTTGCGCCATGCCAGAGTCCTGTCAGAAGCCATACCACAAACATATTGCGGACGGTCTTTGCAAAACCACCGCGGTTGCCGCCCAGCGGAATGTATACATATTCCCGGAACCAGCCACCCAGTGTCATATGCCAGCGGCGCCAGAAATCCGTCATGGACACTGCCATATACGGATTGTTAAAGTTCTGTGGGAAGTCAAAGCCCATCATCCGCCCCAGTCCGATTGCCATCAGGGAATACCCATAGAAGTCAAAATATAACTGCAGGCTGTATGCCACAATGCTCATCCATGCCAGCGGTGTGGAAATGCTCTCATAACCGATTGCTGTCACCTCTGTCCAAAGATGTCCCACCCGGTTTGCCAGCAATACTTTATAAGCAAGTCCCAGTGCAAATACCTTAAGTCCGGATTCCACCTTTTCCATGGAATGCTTTCTCTTATGAAGCTGCTCCTGAATCAGATGGTAATTGACAATCGGTCCTGCAATTAACTGCGGGAACATGCAAAGATACGTTCCCAGTGAAATCAACGATTTTTCCGCTTTTGTTTCCCTCCGGTACACGTCCACCAGATAGGAAATAATCTGAAACGTATAAAAGCTGATTCCAATCGGCAGAATCAGATTCCATGTTTCCAGCTGTACCTTAACGTGCATTGCACCAAAAAGGGCATTCAGATTCTCTATAAGAAAGCCCAGATATTTAAACAGAATGAGCCATCCTAAATCATAGACGATTCCAACCACAAGCCAGGCTTTCCTCGCCCGCTTCGTCTTCTGTGCCGCAATCAGTTTTCCAGCCACGAAATTGACCACCACAGACATAATCATAAGTAAAAGATAACCCGGATTTCCCCTGACACCATAGTAATAAAAACCAAGGCTGGCAAGGAAAAGCCAGGCATTCTTATAAGAAGCCGGCAGGATATAATAAACCAGAAAAAATACCGGCATAAAATACATGATAAATGCTATGCTGCTAAAAACCATCTTTCGTATCCTCTCTTTACTATCTTAAAATGGTATTATCCATTCATTCTTTACCATTCATTATACTCTTTATAGATTAGACGTTCCAGATGAAAAAAAAGTTTCTTAAATTCCGTATTTCGATAAATTTCTTCTCTGACAGTAAAAAGAAAGTCCTGATGTCACAAATTCTGCCACCGGAACTGCCAGCCAGACTCCCTTTAATCCGATAATTTGCGGCAGAATCAGTAAAGAGGCCAGAATACAGACAAAGGTTCTGCTGAAGGATACCAGTGCAGATGTTTTTCCATCAGAAAGTGCCGTGAACAGCGAAGAGGTAAATACGTTATAGCCGCTGAAAAGATAGTTGATGCCAAACAATGCAAATCCCGTAACTGTCATTGCAAAGGTATGACTGCTTTCTGAGACAAATACTGATGTAATCGGCTTCGCCAGAAGGACGGATGCCACCGCCATAAAGCCGGAGGATATTTTTACAAACCGGTTACTGATATGGTAAACGTTACTTAATTTTTCACTGTTCTTTGCTCCGTACTGGAAGCTGATAACCGGTGCCACACCCATGGAAAATCCAAGATACAGCGCATTGAATAAAAACTGTCCGTATAAAATAATGGTAATTGCAGCTACCCCGTCTGCTCCAACCATACGCATCAGAATAATATTAAAAAGGTATGTAATTACTGCATTGGAAAGGTTCGTTACCATCTCGGAAGAACCGTTGGTGCAGGACTGCCACAATGCTTTTCCATCCCAATGGAAGCGGGTAAAATGAAGTCCTTTTCTTTTCACAAGGAAATAGATGACTCCCACTACCGCAGGAATCATCTGTCCGATGCCTGTTGCAATAGCTGCTCCGGCAATGCCAAGCTGCATTGGTCCCATAAAGACATAATCTAAGATTGCATTGGCTACACCTCCGGCAGTAATCAGTCCGAGTCCATATGCAGGTTTTCCTGCAGTTACAAAGAAGCACTGAAATAAACTCTGCAAAATGCAGCATGGTCCAAAATACATCATATAAATAAGGTATGTTTTCCCATTTTCGAATAAAGAGTCGTCTGCTCCTAATGCATATACAATCGGTTTATGAAAAAGTAATACAATAACCAGCAGCACCAGGCTTACAGCAACTCCTACCACTGCAAGAAAAGTAAAGTTCTCACATGCTCCCTTTTCATCTCCCTCACCCATTTTTCTTGCTACCACTGCACTTCCACCGGTTGCTAACATAACGCCGATTGCAATGAGAATACAAATAACCGGCCATACAATATTGACTGCAGAAAGAGCGCTTTCTCCTACCAGTCTTGACACAAAAATTCCATCTATGATTGTATACAATGACATAAATACCATCATAATCATAGATGGCAATGCAAATTTCAATAAGGATAATGTTTTAAAGTTCTGATTTAATGAATTCGACATGATAACCTCCTTGTCTTATGAATCACTATTTGCTATCATAAACTATATGGTAACCATATAGTCAAGGAGATTTTTTTAATGAGTAGAAATGAATATCTGACCACCGGAGAAGTTGCCCGGATGATGGGCACTACAAAAAATACACTGTTTCACTACGACCAGCTTGGTATTTTTTCACCCGAAGCAAGAGGGGACAATGACTACCGCTACTACACCGTCCGCCAGATGGATGTGTTAGATGCCATTATCACGCTGCGGGAACTTGGCATGCCTCTGCCGGAAATTAAAGAATACATGGAACACCGAAGCCCGGAAAATTATGCCACACTTCTTACGAAGGAAAACGCTGTCATCGAACAGCAGATTCGTGCATTAAAAGAAAAACAGAAGTGGATTCAAAGACAGCAGAAACGAATTAAAACCAGCCTGACTATAAATCCGGATATCATTGAAGAAGTCTCTCTGCCAGGATTTTATATTGCAGCACACCCTATCAGTTCTTCCGATGATAAGACCATCTCCGTAAAAGTCAGTGAGCTTCTGAACTCCTATTATGAAAGTAAGGAAACTACCGGTTTTACAGTGCTTTATATCCAGATGGAACGTGACCTTGCCCGGGGTGCCCACAATCTTTATCACGAGGTATGCCTTGCCATGCAGACCCCTCCCAAGAAAATGCCTTACCGGATTCTTCCGGCTTCTAAATGTCTCGCCGCCTATCACCTGGGAGACTGGGATGATATTTCACTTGCCTATGACAGGCTGCGCAGCTACATGAAGCAGCACCAGATTACTTCATCCGATGGCAGATTCTATGAAGAAGAATTGATTAACGCTACCATGACGGATAAACGAAGTGAATATCTTACCCGCATTATCGTCAGAATCTAAAAAGCAGCATTACAGTTTCATTTTCCTCTACATTTGCTTATCTATTTTACAGTGCCCCAAGAATCTCTTTTGCCCGGTCTATCTGCTCCTTTGTAGGCGGGTCTACGCCTTCTAACTGGTATGGAATTCCAAGTTCCTTCCATTTAAAGACGCCTAAGGTATGATATGGCAGCACTTCCACCCGCTCTACTGTCTTAAGGGTATCAAGAAAACTTCTTAAGCGGTAAAGCTCGTCCTCTTCTGTTGTAATACCCGGCACCAGCACATGGCGGATCCACATTGCTTTGCCATGGTCTGATAAATAAGCTGCCATTTCCAAAATATTCTGATTCGTCTGTCCGGTGAGTTTCCGGTGTGCCGCATCATCCATATGCTTAATGTCTAACATAAAGAGGTCTGTATATTTCATCAGCTCATCAAATTTACTTTTAAATGGTTCTTCCAAGGAAAATGGATTGCCGGAGGTATCGAGACAGGTATTTACCCCTTTTTCTTTTGCCAGCCGGAACAGTTCTGTTACGAAATCTATCTGTAAAAGAGCCTCTCCACCGCTTACGGTGATTCCACCCTTTTCTTTCCAATATGTTTTATAGCGAAGTGCCTTTTTTAACACTTCTTCCGGTGTCATCAGCTCTCCGCCATCTTTCGCCCAGGTATCCGGGTTATGGCAGTACTGACATCTCATATTACAGCCTTTTAAAAATACAATATATCTTACACCCGGCCCGTCTGCCGAGCCAAAGCTTTCTACGGAATGGATGCGTCCTTTTATTTCACTCATATTGCCTCCTATACACCAAAATACTTACGGATGTTTAACAACCTATGATAAAAATGTGCAGGCTTTTTTTCATTAAGCCTGCACATTCTGCTTTACCTGAATCGCGGAAAAATCGTATGCTCCCCGCAGTTCGGTTACTGTCTTAAATTACATACGCTCATGACAGGTACGGGCAATAACATCAAGCTGCTGCTCTTTTGTCAGGTCGATGAACTTAACTGCATAGCCGGATACACGGATTGTGAAGTTTGCATACTCTTCTTTCTCCGGATGCTCCATTGCATCAATAAGCTTTTCTTTGCCAAATACATTAACATTCAGATGATGTGCACCCTGATCAAAGTATCCGTCCATTACATTTACAAGGTTATCGATTCTTTCCTGCTCGTTGTTTCCAAGTGCGCCAGGATTGATGGTCTGTGTATTGGAAATACCATCTAATGCCCACTCATACGGAAGCTTGGTCAGAGAGTTTAAGGAAGCTAAAAGTCCGTTCTGCTCTGCACCGTAAGATGGGTTAGCTCCCGGTGAAAGTGGTTCGCCGGCTTTACGTCCATCCGGCATAGCTCCGGTTGCTTTACCATATACTACGTTAGAAGTAATGGTAAGGATAGAAGTTGTAGGCTCAGAATCACGATAAGTATGATGTTTCTTTAATTTATCCATGAAAGTCTTAAGCAGCCATACTCCGATTTCATCTGCACGGTCATCATCATTTCCGTACTTCGGGAAGTCTCCTTCGATTTCGAAGTCTTTTGCAAGTCCGTTCTCATCACGTACGACTTTTACTTTTGCATATTTGATTGCAGAAAGAGAATCGATAACATGTGAAAATCCTGCAATACCGGTTGCAAAGGTTCTCTTTAAGTCGGTATCCATCAGAGAAAGCTCTGCTGCTTCATAGTAATATTTATCATGCATATACTGAATCAGGTTCAGTGTATTTACATAGATGTCTACTAACCAGTCCATCATCTTGTCATATTTTGCCATTACTTCATCATAGTCAAGATATTCCGCTGTAATCGGTGCGTAGTTTGGTCCTACCTGCTCGCCTGATTTTTCATCAACACCACCGTTGATTGCATAAAGCAGACATTTTGCAAGGTTTGCACGAGCACCGAAGAACTGCATCTCTTTACCTGTCTGTGTAGCAGATACACAGCAGCAGATTGCGTAATCATCGCCCCATACCGGTTTCATTGCATCATCGTTCTCATACTGGATTGAGCTTGTTTCAATCGAGATACGTGCTGCATAATCACGGAAGGTCTGTGGCAGTCTGGATGAATAGAATACAGTAAGGTTTGGTTCCGGTGCCGGTCCCATATTCTCTAAAGTATGAAGGAAACGGAAGTCTGTCCTGGTTACCATGGAACGTCCGTCTACACCTGTTCCTGCTACATCAAGAGTTGCCCATACAGGGTCACCGGAGAATAACTGGTTATAAGAAGGAATACGTGCGAATTTAACCATACGAAGTTTCATTGTGAAATGGTCAATCAGCTCCTGAGCCTGCTGCTCGGTAAGAATTCCCTTATCCATATCTCTCTTAATATAAATATCAAGGAAAGTAGAAACACGTCCTACTGACATTGCTGCACCGTTCTGTGTCTTGATTGCTGCAAGGTATCCGAAGTATAACCACTGAACAGCCTCTTTTGCATTGGTTGCAGGTCTTGAAATATCATATCCGTAAATCTCAGCCAGTTTCTTCATGTCTTCCAGACATTTAATCTGCTCTGCAATTTCTTCTCTTAAACGGATGACATCATCTGTCATCTGTCCGCATCCGCAGTTGGCTTTGTCTTTCTTCTTCTCAGCGATTAAGTAATCCAGTCCGTATAATGCTACACGGCGGTAATCACCTACAATACGTCCACGACCGTAGGTATCCGGAAGACCTGTTAAAATCTTAGCATGACGAACCTTCATCATTTCCGGTGTATAAGCATCAAATACAGCTGTATTGTGTGTCTTATGATACTTGGTGAAAATTTCTTTTAATTTATCATTTACTTCATAACCGTAGGTCTCACATGCCTGAACAGCCATCTTGATTCCACCATATGGCATGAAAGCTCTCTTTAATGGTTTATCAGTCTGAAGACCAACTACCTGCTCTAAATCTTTTAAGCTTTCATCAATATATCCCGGACCATAAGCTGTAATTCCGGTTACAACCTCTGTCTCCATATCAAGAACGCCACCCTTGGCACGCTCTTCTTTCTGTAATTTCTGAAGTGCATCCCACAGCTTGTTGGTTGCATCTGTCGGCTCAGCTAAAAAGCTCTCATCTCCATCATATGGAGTGTAGTTGTCCTGAATAAACTGACGAACATTGATTTCTTCTTTCCAGAGACGTCCTTCGAATCCATCCCACTCTTTCATTTCAATCATTACGATATCCTCCTAAAAAATGTATTCAGTATGAACACTGAATGGTTACTAAATTTACTGTCAACAGACTTTTTATTCATCGGCTTGAATTAGTCTTGTTTAACTGTAGTTAGTATATACTGACCGTTATTTTTTTGTCAATATCTTTTGATGTTCAAAATAACATACACAAAAGAAAACGAGCCAGTCCTCCAGGTTCATCGCCCAGACGGTCGGCTCGTTTTCGTTATACTTCATGTGGTTTTTCCACTTATCCGTCAGTCATATAACGGTTTTATCATAGACTATTTCTTTTCTGATTGCAATAGCTTATGAAAACTTTTTATCAACTATTTTTTCCGTTTTATCTGTTCTTTCCCTACAATACTTTGGAAAGGAAGTCGCAAAGACGCGGATTCTGTGGATTGGCAAAGAATTCTGCCGGTGTATTCTCTTCCTGAATCTGTCCTTCATTGATAAACATGACACGGCTTGCTACTTCTCTTGCAAATCCCATTTCGTGCGTTACCACCACCATGGTCATTCCGTCCTGTGCCAGTTCTTTCATAATTTCAAGAACTTCTCCTACCATTTCCGGATCCAGTGCGGAAGTCGGCTCGTCAAATAACATGACATCCGGATTCATTGCCAGTGCTCTTGCAATTGCAATACGCTGTTTCTGTCCACCGGAAAGCATTGCCGGATAGGTATCTGCTTTATCAGACAGTCCGACTCTCATCAAAAGCTCGTCCGCACGCTTAGATGCCTCTTCCTTATTCATAAGTCCGGTCTGAACCGGTGCCAGCATGATATTTCCTTTTACGGTATAATTTGGAAACAGATTGAACTGCTGGAATACCATTCCAATCTTCTGACGCATCTTGTTGATGTCTACGGATTTATCCGTGATATCTGTTCCTTCAAAAGTAATCACACCGGAAGTCGGCTCCTCTAAAAGATTTAAGGATCGTAAGAATGTGGATTTACCACAACCGGATGGTCCGATGATGGCTACTACCTCTCCCTGGGCGATTTCTGTGGAGATACCATTTAATACATTTACATTTCCAAAGGATTTACACAAATCCTTTACTTCAATCAATACCTTCTTATCGCTCATTTGTTCTCAACCTCGTTTCCAGTTTATGTACACCAGCCGTTAAAATCATAACGATTATCAGGTAGATAATTGCAACACCGAACAATGGTAAGAACGGGTCATAGGTCTGGCTACGGATGATATCGCCACCCTTTGTCAGATCCGGGATTGCAATATATCCACTGATGGAAGTCTCTTTCAGTAAGGTAATAAACTCATTTGCCAGTGCCGGAAGTACATTCTTAAATGCCTGTGGCAGTATAATCAGACGCATGGTCTGCGAATAATTCAATCCGAGGCTTCGTCCAGCTTCAAACTGTCCTTCGTCTACAGACATGATTCCGGAACGTACAATCTCTGCTACATAGGCAGCCGAATTCAAACCAAAAGCGATTACAGCCACTGCAATCTTATTATCGAGTGCAACCAGAATAATATAGTACATAATCAAAAGCTGTACCATCGTAGGGGTTCCACGCCATATGGTAAGATACATTTTACATATAAAATTCAAAACATTTAATCCACCATGTTTATCATGGGTGGAACGGATAATTGCGACTAAAAATCCAACCACAATACCCAGAAGTACTGCAAGCACTGCAATAAGCAGTGTATTGCCAAGACCACGTAACAGATAAAGATATCTGTCTTTCTCTATAAAATCCTGTTGAAAGCTGCTTAAAAAATCGCTCAAGGTCTTTCCTCCTATACCGATTATTTATTTCTTACTACAATAACCTGGCTTGCTGTTGCATAAGTATCTGTAAAATCAATGTTCTTAAGACGGTCTTCTTTTACAGTCATTCCTGCTGCACCAAAATCTGCTTTACCGGAAGATACTGCTGCGATGATTGCATCAAATTCCATATCTTCAATCTCTAAATCATAACCAAGCTTGTCACAGATTGCTTTTGCGATATCTGCATCGATACCAACTACGTTGTCACCATCATAATATTCGTATGGCTCAAACTGCGCATTGGTTGCCATGGTAAGTTTTCCGTTTGGATATTCTGTTCCCTCCGGAGTCTCATATGGATGCTCTCCTGCTTCATCACCAATATAGTTGCTGATGATAGTATCGATTGTTCCGTCGGCTTTTAACTCTTCGATTGCTTTGTTGAATTCATCTGTTAAATCTGTGTTATCTTTTGCGATACAGATTGCATATTCCTCTGCGTCAAAGGTATCATCTAAAATTTTCAAGTCATCATTCTTCTCAACAAATGCCTCTGCAGGCTGCTTGTCGATGATTACACAATCAATTTTACCGGTCTTTAATGCCTGAATTGCATCAGAACCTTTGTTGTAACGCTCTACGGTGCTTCCTTCGTCCTCATATGCTGTTGCATCGGCATCTCCGGTTGTTCCAAGCTGAACACCGATTTTCTTTCCCGGAAGGTCATCCTTGGAATTTACTGTGTTTGCAGCTACAGATGAGCCACATCCTACCATTGCTACTGTCATTGCTGCAGTTAATAAAAGTGCTGCAAATTTCTTCATGTTCTTCATATTTATTCCTCCTCTGATTATAATTATGTGAATTTATATTTCATACAGCATCATAAAATATATCAACATAACGCCTAGTATAGCATGATTCCGCCTATTTCACAAGTACCCGGAGAGTATTTATCTGCATTTAAAAATACATTTTTCCATGTATTTTTAAACAGGCGGTACCTCAGTAATTTGCATATTCGCTTCATAATTGTTATAATGTGCCAAGAAAAGCGATGATACTTGAGGAGGTTTTTTCATGAAGCGATTTGGCAGAATTATGTTCTGTTTTCTTCCGGCTCTGCTGGCATTTGGCCTGCAGCAGCTTATCTCCATTCCGGCAGTAGGGCTTGCTCTGCTGGGTGGTTTTTATACCAAAGGGGCAACTTCTATCGATGACTGTATGAATGCATTTTTAAATATTATTTCCACCGCCAATTTTAATGCCGGTGTCAGTGCAGCCTACGGTACTGTTGCCCTTGTGGTATTTGCCTACTGGTATTATAAAAAGTTCCGGCAGACAGAACCGGAAAATGTACGGAAACCATTTAATATTCCGGTTATCTTCGGCATTCTTATTACTGCAGTAGGATTACAGTATATTACCAATTACATTGTATCTTTTACTGCAGCCATTAACCCGCACTGGCTGGAATATTACAGTAACCTGGTAGAATCGGTGGGACTGGATGAGCCTTCCCTGATTCTGGTTCTCTATTCCGTTCTGATTGGACCTGTCTGTGAAGAACTGATTTTCCGTGGACTGACTTTGAAATATGCAAAAAGAGCAATGCCTTTCTGGGTTGCTAACTTCTTGCAGGCACTGCTCTTTGGTGTGTTCCATATGAATATGATTCAGGGTGTTTATGCTTTTGTGGTAGGAATTGTTCTTGGATTTATCTGCGAGAAAAGCCACAGCATTTATCCTTCCATGCTTTTCCATATCCTCTTTAACATCTGGGGAACTTTCTCTCCGGACTGGTTTATGTATAAAGCAGATACCGTTCCGTTCTTCTTCCTGTGGTTCTTTGTTGGTGCCGGACTACTGGTTGCAGGACTGCTCCTCTTTTTCTTTGGAGTAAATAAAAAATATCCCAAAATTGAAAATTCTTATTATTCTTAATATCCTTTTGCAATTTTCTTTCCCTGCAAAAGGCTCTGGTTTTGATTTACAAAGGAGCGTGTCCGCTCTTTTAATAATAATTTTCGTCCTTCCGGGGTTCTTGTATATACCACATGGTATGGTCCAAGAGCCCTTTTCATATGCTTTTCAAAAATCAGGGCACGCTCCTTTTGTCTTCCGAATATTTCCGGGACACTGTAACACTCTCTTGATGTGCCAAAGATTTTTTCCCGGATAAGAAGATACCTTGGGTTATCAATAACACCCCACAATTCTTCCATGCAGGCAGAATAGGTTGTCTTATCTCTGGTGGTTCCACCTTTAAGCCAGGTACCTACCACAAATCCATTAAAGGATTCTACTTCTGTCCTGCAATGGGCACCATCCTCTAATTCCCCGCATTCCCTCAATGCATCTAGCATTGCTTCGCTAAGCTGTTTCATCCGTCTTGCCGGAGTGCTGAATTTAAACAGACGTATCCCCTGATAGACAATTCCGGCAAATGCGGCTAACAGTGCAATTCCAAGTAACAGGAAAGCCGGATGATTACCAAGCTTCTGTGCCATCATTCTTCCACTCATTAAGAGTATTGCAAGTATCACCTGTATGATTTCTATACAGACCGCATTAATAAAGATATATCCGGTTTCTATTTCTTTTGCTGCAATTTCATCTATCTGTTCTATTTCCATCTGATTTCGCACTTCCTGTAAGGACTGGTTCCATCGCTGCCTCAATGCATTTCTGTCCTTTGCACGCTCAAGCATCATGCGGTTTGCTTTATCTACCTCATATTTTGATGTTATCTTTGGAATGTCCAGCCGACCAATTCCGCTTTCGATTACATCTTCCCTGCAGGATACTCCTAAAAATGATTCAAACCGGCGTTCCAACATTTCATAATCGCCCTCTGCATCAGTATTACTCTGCTGTCCCCGCTCTTTTGGAAAAATGCAGGCAAGATGCCAGATGTTTCCGGTCTTATCCGGCTGCTCTCTGTCGGTACGGATTGCTCTTCCACGCATCTGGTTACTCAGCATAAAAGACCCTACATAGGTTGCCAATATCAGAGAATTGATGCACGGTGCATCCCAACCTTCTCCCAGCAATGACTTGGTTCCAATCAATGTATGAATCTCTCCCTGACGGAATAACTCCGTCACAACAGCTACGGTGTGGGTGCTCTTTCCCTTTATCATAAGCTGTCCATATCCGGTATCTCCCAGCGGATTCAACGTTCCACTGCAGCCATACTGTGCCAGTAATTCCGGCAGTTTTGCTTCGACTTCCATTGGAACGATTATCACTGTTCCACTCAGCACACCAAGACGGATTCCAGCCATGTTCTGCCGCCTTAAATATTCAAAAATCGGCACTGCACCAAGCTCTGTGACCAGTGTATCTTTACTTCCAATCTCCGGCAATTTGTCTTTCTTAATATAATCGCAGAGAACCAGAAGGCGTAAATCATTTTCCAGTGCCTCATACTCAGCCTGCACAATGGTATGGATGCTCTCCATCTTTCCCTGGCTTTTCATAAGTACCTTTTTTATGGCTTCATTATCCCGCAGCGCAACCTTGTTCCGGTAGATGGCTCCTGCCTCTTTTAATTCCTGCAGCAGGCTTTCCCGCTCTGCTTCCATCATGGTATAGGACTCTCTGTCCTCATAAAGAACACCCTGCAGTAACACTTCCATCCAGTGTGCATCCATTCCCGGTAGCTTTCCCTTTGTTCCGATGAGCTTCCTTAAATAACCGGAAAATGGAATCCCTTTTGCCTGGCAGTATACCAGCAGCGCTGTAAAATACTCCGGTTTATCTAAGAACCGCTCACTGTATTCTTCCGGATGCATAAGCCCCTGATGGGAAGATACGATTCTTTGCAAAGTCTCATCTGCCATCATTTTCTGCACCTGCATCTGCATCCGCTTCTGATGTTCCCTGACATATGCTTCCTCTTCTCTTGTCGGCCAGTTAAAATAAACATAGTCCTGATGCGGGCAGAGACTTCCTTCTCTTACCAGTTCCGGCGTAAAGATTTCTTCATCAATCGGTCCGCACATATCGATATAACGCTTCCACTGTGCCGGTGTACTGTCATAAGGCGGTGTTGCTGTCAATGCAATGATTTTCACATCCGGCAGCTTGTCTAAGAAAGTCTCCAGTGCCTTCCACCACTCACTGCGAAGGTGATGCGCCTCATCCAGACAAATTGTTGTAATACCGGCTTCCTTTACTGCCTTAAAAATATCGAAATCCCGGTAGTCAACCTGTTCCATTGTATCTCCGGATTCTGTATCTACTTCACCTGTCATTTTGCTATATGCTGCATCCACCGCTTCACTGGCTGCTGCATTTTCCTCTGCTGCTTCCCCGCTGTCCTCTTCCAGTGTGCCCTGCTCCCGCTTCATGGCACTGTACAGTGCCTGATAAGTCGTTGCAGTCATCTGCTTCATCTGTTTTAAATCATTGGATAATATTTCCTGCGGATCTGCCTCTTCGGTTAAGAAGCCCTCCTGTATACGCATCAGCCATTGCTGGCGGATGGTAATGCTGGGTGAAAAAATAAGGCAGGGTGCTCCCAGCCTCCGAATCAGTTCTATTCCAAGTGTAGTCTTGCCGGAACCCGGCGCTGCCACAATATGTATCTTTCCATCCTTCAAATACTGCTGTGCATGTAAGAGTACTCTTTCCTGATAATCTCTCCACTTTCCCCGAAATTGCAGGATTCCCTCATATCCTGTGTTCATAAATTTCCCTCCATCAACATTTTAATAAATGCAGTATCGCGATATATCCACGGTTCCTTCGAAAATGGCTCATTTGCTTTTACAATCTCTTCCGGTGTCATCCATTCCAGATAATAGCCCTTTGCCTTCTAGCTTTCTGTCATATGCGGTTCTGTTGTTCTCTCCTCAACTGCACAGGCAAAGAAATAGGTGTGACAGTGATATATTTTATCTGTTTCAAATAAATCACGGCGTTTTTCTTCTATCTCGCCCAACAGCTGCATACTTCCCGGGCATAATATCAATCCGCCCTCTTCTAATACTTCTCTGGAAAGTGCCGTTTCAAAATCTTCCATAATCTTTTTATCTCTTATATTCAAAATAAAAAAAGCTGCTACTTTATAAAAAATAACAGCCTTTCTTACTATATCAGCCTTTTGGAATTTGACCATCGACATACAGAATGTGATTAACTAACCGCTATGTGAGATATTTTAAAGTTCCCATAATCTGTTCATCTTGATCTTCTACCTCATCATTGTGATGTTCCATAAATTCATCAAGTTTATGTATAAATTCCTGATGTTGAACTTTCTGTGTAAATATCTTCTTATAATTAATAGATTCCACCAAAACATTTCCTAATTTTCCTGGAAATATCAGAATCAACAAAACCTTTCTGCGCCATGTCATCGAGCATCTCACACGTTTTTTCGTGCGATAAACCTTTCTTATATGGTCTGTCCTCGGTTAATGCCTGATAAATATCAATACATGCCATTATACGTTCCGGCTCATTTAATTCAGCTGCGGTTTTTCCAAAAGGATACCCTTTTCCATTTAATTTTTCATGATGGAAAGCTGCCCAGTCTCGTATTTCTTCAAAATCATTAACCTCTGATAATATAAGGTATGTATAGCCAGCATGATTCTTCATTTTTGAAAATTCATCATCCGTAAGCTTATCCGGTTTTTCCAAAATTTCATTGCCTACTGCCATCTTCCCAATATCATGCAGTGCACCAGCCAGATACATTTTTTGCACATTAATAGAATCATATCCGATATATTGAGCAAAAAAAGCTGCTTTTTCAGCCACTCCTATAGAATGTCTGCTTGTAAAAGAAGATTTATAATCTACAATCTTTGCAAAAAAATCTGCGACATTTTTACACGTTTTCCAATCAAAAACCCGTTTTTGTCTTGGGATAATTTCCCATAACTTCGTTTCAAAAGAATTATCACTTAAACACATAAAAGATTCGGAATGTGTGAATGCATGAGAAAAGCATTCACACATTCTGAATCGAATAATCCGTCCCTATTTTTTAAAAGAAACTGACATATAAAATTCCAACTGTTATTACCAGATCCCGTGTTATTTCCTATAATATCAATGGTATCTGCAAGATGAATAATCCTTGCAAACAATGGAATTTCATTCCACTTTTTTTGAAAAGGACCAGTTCCATCGGCATGTTCATGATGATACAAAATCACATTTGACACATCTGTTTTAAATGGAATTTTAGTAATATTTTTTTCTCCATAAATACAATGAAGATTTGTTTTTTTCTTGGATAAATCTTTTTTACAATTAATGACGAACGGAATCCCTTTTCAGTTCTTCCGAAATATATTGTGTCAAAGCATTATCATGCAGTAAAGCACACATGGCTAAATCTTGTAATTCATCACCTTCAATTTTCCAATATTCAGCCATGCATATACTTATATAAGCCACTCTTTTTCCATGTTTGTTTTTAATATTTACCAACTCTGCTTCTATACAGTCCAACGCATAAGAACAGGCTCCTGCAAGTCCGATGATATCTATACTTAGTTCTTCTTTCATTGTTATAATCCTATCATAATACATTTATGCTTTTAGCATTTCCATAATCCATGCAGGTTACAATATGCATATACTTCTTCTACCTGTTCACCATCGCAAAGACAAAAATCTGCTACCGGCTCCTGCACTGGATTTAACTGTTTTCTGTATATTCCCTGGTTTGTATTTAATGTAATCCACTCAATGAAATGCTCTTCAAGCATTGGATGTTTTGTCTCTCCGACCACGACATGAACATGACTGCCTTCTATCGTATATACAGGTACATGCTTCTCAACAGCAGCATCTGTCACTCCGGCTTTTAATTCCTGCATAGGTTCTCCGCAACAAATTACAGGTACACCCTTATCCTTTACCTTTTCAACAATGTTTCCACAATGCTTACAAATATAATACCTTACTTCCATGCCTTTTTCTCCTTCCATGTGTAAAATTTATAATTCAATTGTCTCCATAATCTTTTTCAATGAATCTGCAGATTCCTTAAGCTTTAACGCTTCCTCTCCACTTAAATTAATAGGTATATCAGACTCAATACCATCTGCACCTACAATAGCTGGCATACTTAACGATACTCCGTCAATGTCATATACTCCATGCATCATGTGTGATACAGGAAGTATTGATTTTTCATCTCTCATAATCACTTCGCAGATTCTTTTTACAGACATTGCAATTCCATAATATGTAGCGTGCTTTTTGTTTATAATCTCATAAGCACTGTTCTTGACTTCTGTAGCTATTTCTGCCGTGTTTTCCTTGTGCTTGTAATGTCCACGCATTTCACACATTTCACTTAATGGAACACCAGATACATTGGCTGATGACCATGCTACAACTTCGCTGTCTCCATGCTCACCTATTATAAATGCATGAACACTCCTGCTGTCCACAGATAAATGCTCACCAAGCTTATATCTTAATCTGGCACTATCTAACACAGTACCCGATCCAATAACCCTGTTTTCTGGAAGTCCTGATAACTTTATGGCTATCTGAGTCAGGATATCTACCGGATTCGCAACTACAAGCATGATACCTGCAAAATTTCTCTTTGCTATTTCAGGAATGATTGACTTAAATATTGCTACATTTTTATTTACGAGATCAAGCCTTGTCTCTCCCGGTTTCTGTCCCGCTCCGGCAGATATGACAACAATTGCAGCATCAGCCACATCATCATAATCTCCGGCATATATTTTCATCGGACTCGCGAATGGAATACCATGACTGATATCCATCGCTTCTCCTCTGCCTTGTTCTTATCTGCATCGATAAGGACAATCTCTGTAAACAAGCCACTCTGCATCAGAGCAAATACCGATGCAGAACCAACAAAGCCACAGCCTATCATTACTGCTTTTTTTGAATTAATCACTTTCTTCTTCGTAATAATCTCATCTCCTTAATAATTCTCTTCATGTACTTCAAAATAGCTCTGTGGATGATTACATACCGGACATACTTCAGGCGCCTTAGTTCCTACCACAATATGTCCGCAGTTACGGCATTCCCATACCTTAACTTCGCTCTTTTCAAATACCTGTGCAGTTTCAATATTCTTAAGAAGTGCACGATATCTTTCCTCATGGTGCTTCTCAATCTCACCTACTGCCCTGAATTTTGCTGCAAGCTCAGGGAATCCTTCTTCCTCAGCTGTTTTAGCAAAGCCTTCATACATATCTGTCCACTCATAATTTTCGCCTTCTGCCGCTGCCGCCAGGTTTTCCTTTGTATCACCAATTCCTGTTTGCTCGTAACCTTCCTTTTTCGCTACAGAAGCAAAATAGGTATACTTATTTCTTGCCTGTGATTCCCCTGCAAATGCCTCCTGTAAATTCTTCTCTGTCTGTGTTCCTGCATATTTGTTTGCTGCCATCTCTTTTACCTCCGTTTTCTTTACAACTTTTTCTCCCTGCATTTTGGGCAAATGCCTTTAAATGAAATATCATAATCCACAAATTCAATTCCATGAGTGTTATGAATTCTTTCCAGCAAATCCGGTATTTGATCCATATCCACATCAAAAACTTCACCGCACTTTATACATCTTACATGGTAATGATTTTTCAATGTAAAATCAAATCGGTTCGGTCCATCCGGAACTTCAACCTTTCTTAATGCACCTTCCTCTACCAATATATCAAGATTTCTATATACAGTTCCTTTTCCGATTGTAGGGATATGCTTCTTTTATAAATTCATACACTTCATTTGCCGTAACGTGTCTTCTCATTTCGTATACGGCATTTCTTACAAGATCTTTTTGAATGGTATTTCTCCTACTTGTCATTAGCTCTCCTTATTAGGGTTAGTTCTTAATAAGGATTATATATCACTATTATACTGTGTCAATAAAAATAGTAATAATTCTCATTATCATAAAAACTGCCAAACTGAGCATCTTTTACCTGAATAACTATTTTATTTTGCGTTCAAATACATATTCTGAATCTGAAGATAAATCAGACCTAAACGAATATCCGAGTCTGTCAAATTTCTGAATCTCCACCGGATTTTCAATATTATTTTCCGCTATGAATCTGACCATTTCACCACGAGCCATCTTGGCATAGGTACCTTTTGTTACCAATTTATCTCCGGATAACTCACAAAATACAATCGTAATATATCTGTCCTGTGGTGTCAGATACTTTTCTATACATTTTGAGTATTCTTTTGATGCAAGATTAATGATAATCCTGCTGTCATCAATTACTGAGCGGTATAACAATTCTCCCCAGTACTCATATAGATTTTTTGCATCTCCAATTCCAACCTTTGCCTGCATTTCAAGACGATAAGGAGTCACACCATCCATTGGTTTTAAAATGCCATAAAACGCAGACAAGATTCTTAAACGATTTTGCAAATACTCAAACTGCTGGATTTCAAACACAGATGGTGCCATATATTGAAATGCAATCCCTTCATATGCTAAAACAGCCGGAGTAAGCCTGTTATAAAGATTCATATTTTCCAATCTGTTAAAGTTCTGCTCTGCAATCTTGTCATTACATTTCCAGATAGCTTTCAGTTCTTCTTTTGATTTGCTTTTCATCCAGTTTAATACTTCTGCTGTCTTATCAATATAGACAGGCAGTTCAACCGGTGCTAAGTTATCGGTATCTACTATCATCTTTTTTGCAGGTGATAAAATAATCTTCATTATGCCAATTCCTTAAGCATATTTTCAGGATCATCTGCCGCCTTGACTTTATCATTTGCCTTTATAATGATTCCCTGCTCATCAATAAGATAAGTAGTTCTTACTACACCCATAGATACTTTTCCATAATTTTTCTTTTCTTTCCAGACATCATATGCTTCAATAACTTTACGATCCGGGTCTGCTAATAGCGTAAATGCCAGTCCGTATTTTTCTTCAAATCTCTTGTGAGACGCTACAGAGTCCTTGCTCACTCCGAGAATAACAGCTCCCTTCTCATTAAACTGTGGATAACGCTCAGAAAAACCACATGCCTGCTTCGTACATCCTGGTGTATTATCCTTTGGATAAAAATATAGGATCACTTTTTTTCCTGCATAATCGCTTAATTTATGCATTTCTCCATTCTGATCCGGCAATTCAAAATATCTCTGGATCATTAACAATATTATACATTCCATCCATTACTTTCGACAAGCAGGGAAAGAAAAATAATCAATCCAAATACAAAAGGATGTATCACGATAATTCTTGCATTACCTTGACACATCCTTTCGTGTTGTATTTTTTTATTCTTCTTCATCATCCGCATGTTCATCTCTTCTTCTGATGCCTCCGGCAGATAGAACAGGAATTCATCTCCTCCCAGCCGGCAGACCACTGCGTTCTCCATGCACTCTGTGAGCATTGCTCCTACCAGCCTGAGAGCACGATCCCCCGCCTTATGTCCATAGACATCGTTGATCTTCTTCAGATTATCCATATCGACAAATCCCAGACAGCCATCATGCTCCTGCATTTTCTCAAGGATCAGCTTTTCACCCTTATGACGCATAGGAAGACCTGTCAGATAATCCAGGCTTTCCCTGGCCTCTCTCTGCCTGGCCAGCTCCAGCTCGCGGATGCGGTCCATTGTCTGGATCAGCGTAACGACCAGCAGGACCACCAGTCCGGTTGCGATAAAAATCCCTGACATTGACACCACTCGATACACCTCTGTCACCTCCAGCATGACTGCGATCATGGCAGCTACCAGTCCGATCAGCGGAAGCTTGTAATGTTTCGCTGTTCCCTTGATAAGATCCCGGCAAATGGTGATAAATATCGTCAGGAACGTTCCTGCGATCACTAGGTGGGACAAGAACATTGTCGAGATAAAATCTGCGATATTCAGTACCTGTAAGGCCGTGCATAGTACAAAATTCACACAGGTGATACACTCTGCCACATGATAGACCTTCCGGTACCTTCCCTGCTGCACACTGTCAATATAGAACATGATCGGAACCGGGCAGAGCATCACAACGAAGAAGCACATATTCGACAGAATAGAAGCATTGGAAACAAACAGCTGGCGCAGCTTCGATTCTCCCAGCATCCACACTGCTCCCAGGATCATGCACCATCCCAGGTACTCCAGATCAAATCTCGTCTTATATATAATATCAAGCACCAGACTGATGATCAGCACGACCAGTCCGGCAAACAGCATGGCGCAGGCGATCAGAGTTACCATAAAATAGCAGTGGAACATATATGCCCAGATATCTGATTTATCCCCACAATATACCGTGTTGACGACACCGGAATACTTGTCGGTAAAGGACTGCAGTTCAATCCGCACTTCCTGCCCCGCATCCTCGCCGGATGACCAGAGGCTCTCCGGCAGGCACATCACATTTGCCCGGAACCGGGATTTCCTCTTTGGTTCCGTCTGCCAGCACCCGGTAAAAGGTTCCGGTATAAGTAATGCTTTCCTCCGTGACCGTTTCCCTTTCACTTGGGTAAATATATTGTCCCAAAAGGAATGCCGCAAGCAGCACACATATCACCACATAAAATAAAATTCTTTTATACTTTCGGATTGTATATTTCTCTTCTGTCAACTTTTCTACTTCATTAAATGATACCGGGACAGCCCGGCTTTTATTCCCTTATCGGGGTTCTGTCCATGATCTTTCACCCACTTATGAACAAGTTTATCACAAGCGGCAGGAAAAGCAACTATCCATTTCGCTCTGTAAAATGTTTATGGAAAATTCATTCGACAAATCATGCTTTCCGAACTAAAATAGGAATGCGATATGATAATTTCATGATCCTATGAAAGGAGACAACATGATATGAAGAATAAAAAATATTCCATCGTTTATAGCAGCTTAACAGGTAATACCAAGGTGCTGGCTGATGCAATCCACGAGGCATTACCTCAGGATGAATGTGAGTAATGTTATCGTCGGAGAGTATATGTGTCAGGGCAGAATGCCACCGTCTGTCCGGGAACGCTACTTGAAAATGAAGGATGCTCCCGATCATCCGGCAAATCTTGATGTATTGATCCAGAATTTTGACTGTGCATTGTCTCACCCTGATGCAGATGACCTGGAGAGACTCAGACAAGCCGTTAGGAACTCATCCTTCTGATAAGACCATAAAATAAGGCAGCCCCACATATCTGAGTCTACCTTACTCTCTTTATTTAACATTGATGCCACTGGCATATTGCTGCAGAAACTGTTTCTTTCCACATGGTCTTCCAAAATAATATCCCTGCAGATAATCAACCTTCATTTCTTTCATTTTCAGAAGCCATTCTTTTTCCTCGATGCCTTCTGCGCATATCCTGACGTTAATACTATGTACCATTGGGATGATATTTTTATATAATTCATAATCCCTGGCACTGTTCATCGCCTTGGCAGTAAAATCCCTATCCATTTTCACGTAACTTGGATTCATATCACGGATACAATGAAGATTCGAATATCCTGTTCCAAAATCATCAACCACAAAGGGAATCCCGTTCTTGTCCAAAGTTTTACGAAATTTACAGAACGAAGGTGTCATATCCATAAATCCGCTTTCTGTCATTTCAACACATAAGCATTCCGGCTGTAATGAATATTTTTGAATTGCATCCAGAATATCCCTCTCCACATTGCCTTGCAGGATCTGAACATAGGATACATTTACATTTATCCGGAAGTCAGGAATATATTTCTGCATTTCACAGCACATTGCTGCAGCTTCGTTCAAAATATATCTTCCAGCGAGAATGATCAATCCGGTCTCTTCCAATAATGGGATAAACTCCATCGGTGAAACAAACTCCCGCCCTTCTTCCGTTATCATGGAAAAACGCATCAGTGCCTCTGCTCCAATGATCTGTTCGGACTGACAGTCCACGATCGGCTGGTAGTATACTTCAAAGCCATCATAATGGTTCACAATAGCATTACGAAGTGTTGCTATGATTCTTCCTTTTCGTAAAAAGACCTCATAGTCATCCTGGTCAAAAATATAGAATCCATTTTTACCCATGCTTTTTGCCTGTTTCAAGGCAAATTCAAACTTTTTGCGGCATTCTTCGGTTCCCTCACAAAATGTTGCTGCATCTATAACACCAATCGAAATAGAAAATATAGCTTCATAATTTTCGGCTACTATGAAATTATGAAGTTTATCTGTAATCTTTTCTTTCAGTGCCACAGCGTCTTCTGCGGAGGAAGCTTCCAGATCCACGATCACATACTGATCCGCTACCAGATGGTAAATTCTCTGCTTGTCTGAAAGGCATTCCTTCATACAGCCGGCTACGCTTTTCAGGATATAATTACCATAATCAGTTCCCCTGGAGCTATTGATCGCTCCGAAATCATCAATTCCTATATGCATAAGAAAACCCTTGGAAATGGGTTCCTTTTGTGCACGCAGGTAAGCAAGGAATTCCGGCCCGCCAAGCAGTCCTGTGACATTATCGGCTCTTCTCCTGTTGCCGGTCTCATTCAGACACCCGACCAGATACTCTGCCTTTCCCTGCTGATCAATGATCACGATACCACGGCAGTTAATCCAGACCGGCATACCTTCTTTATCAAGCCACCTGTAATGAAGATTATGTACATTTTCTCTTCCTTCGCATATATCCGCAAGATGCTTTGCAAGCATCCTGCGGTCTTCCTCATATACTACCTTCATAACTTCATTTGCAGCATCTGTCAGAACATTTTTCGACATATTAAACCGTTTCACAGCTGACTGTGAAATCTCAAAGGTATTATTCTGCAGATCAAATATATACAGGTAATCATCCATACATTCTGTAATGATCTGAAATAAGATTTCTGCTGTCTGCTCTCCAAACACTTTAAATATATCATTAATCACAACAAGAACCTTCCTTCCGACAACTTCACTCTATTCCTGCCATTTTTCTAGAATAGCTTAAAGATATTCACACGGTCATGCATCTTGGCTGCTCCCTCTGCCAGATTAATACTGATCGCAGTATTCTCTTCGGAGGATGCAGCATTGCCCTGTACTACGCCGGACAGCTGTTCAATTCCCTGGCCGATCTGCTCCAAGGACTCTGCCTGGGAGTTGGCTTTCTCCATGGTGTTCTCTGCAAGCTCTGCAAAGGACTCCATATCTGCAATGATCTGATTGAATGATTCTGCTGTTGTTCTTGTAATCATATTGCCCTTTTCGATTTCCACTAAGGTCTTATCGATCAGATCTCTTGTATTTACAGCAGATTTTGCACTGTCTGCTGCCAGCTTACCGATCTGATCTGCCACTACTGCAAATCCTCTTCCTGCTTCTCCTGCTCTGGCAGCTTCAATGGAAGCATTCAGGGATAACAGGTTGGTCTGGGATGCAATATCCTCGATATCTGTGATAATATTACCGATCTCCTTGGAGATTTCTGTAATGTGCTCCATTTCCTTCAGCAGATCGTTCATTTTTTCTTTTTCTTCATTCGCTTTATTTGCAGAGGCTTTTACACGTGCAGATGCACTCTGTGTTTCCTTCGCTGTATTTGCCGCCAGATCCACGACCGTATCAATGGTGGCATTCAATTCCTCGATGACTCCTGCCTGCTCTGTTGCACCGTCCGCCAGGGATTTTGATGCATTTTCCACCTCGGATGAATTCGATGATACCTGTTCTGCCAGATTGCTGATCTCGGTCAGGGTACTGTTAAACCGTTTAGCTTATTTTTTTGCAACCGTAATTAAGTAATGATGGTAGTATAACAACCTCATTTGAAGGTATTTGTTCCAATCCGAGCAAGACAAAGAAATCCTTTGATTTTAACGCAATCACTCTTTCCCTTTATGTCCTATTTCTAATTTGGATAAAACGTACATATTTCATGATAATTTTTGCCTTTATATTTATATGTTACCTCTACTGTAGCATAACTTCCATCTGCACATATTTTAGGTGTACTTGCTTTCATATTTGATACTCCTGTTGCTAACGAGCCGCATATTTCTACATTTGATATTCCCACTATCTGGCTATATGAATCTTGAATCTGTAATGTTGCCCGTACACACACTCTATCAGAAGGACTCCAAACATCTTTTGTAATTATTAATATAGTTCTTGCGTTTCCTTTTTCTATATCCCATGCCTCATTTTCATTCTGTAATACTTCTTTTGCATTTACTGGCATACTCCCCAATATTGCCAATACTATCACACAACAAATTACTTTTTTTATTCTATACATCTTTTTTAACCTCCTTTGTAATCTCTACTTCTTCTACTCCCGGTATCCATGCATTTTTCCATAATACCCGGTGTCCCAAATACCAGATTTCAATATGCTGTCCTTCTTTAATATCTTTAAAACTTCCGGCACTTCCATTCGGTAATGTTACCGGTATTGCATCATCCTGTGCCAGACGATATACCTTCCCTGGATTTTTTCCATTTGCATCTGTTTCTCTTACATAAATCACCTCACCCTTCGATTCAACCACTGCATTCATGCATAAATGATATTCCAAAATATAATTTTTCTGAATGTTCTCTACACTGTATCCGATTAAAACTCCAAATAGCACAAACAGAATACACAACACCCACCGGTACTTTCGTATCTGTCTTTTTTTCTCCCTCTTTGCAATATCTATAGTATCTTTTACCAGCTCATTTACCGTATGCTCTGCCCTGCCAGCCTCTTCTCCCCGGATAATATCAGCAACATCCACCTGAAATACCTGTGCCAGCTCCTCCATTAATTCAATATCCGGAAATGAGATTCCGCGCTCCCATTTCGAAACTGCTTTGTCTGAAATATGAAGCTGTTCTGCTAACTGCATTTGCGTCCAGCCTTTGTTTTTCCGAAGGGCTCTGATATATTCGCCCGTTTTTTCTTTATCCATACTCATCCTCGTCCGTTTGCCGGACTTCTTCTCCTCCCTGACATTTTGATACCTTTATTCTATATGAATTTCAATATTTTTGCACTCTACTCCTGGTTTAGTACGTATAAAAAATGCAGGAATCAAGGTTTTTCCTCTACTCCTGCATTGCCTGCTTTTTGATTATCTCACCAACCCTCATCCATTTCCGATTTATGCCCTCCTATTTTTCAGACTGTAATTTCAATTTGGTTATCTTCGAATGCAACAATACAACTTTCATAATAACCATCCCCAGTCTTTCTTGGACCACTGACAACTTTATAACCATCTGCCTTTAACTCCCCAGTCAAAGCATCAACCTTTTCTTTGCTGCCTACGCTAAAAGCAATGTGTGCATAGCCGGTACGAGTAAGCTCTTTTGGACAATCCGACATTTCTGGTTTATTCATAATCTCTATACGTGTATCATCATCAAATGAAAGAAAATAAGAACGGAAATCCGTCTGAAAATTATGATATCCATCGTTTGATTTTGCATCAAAATATTTCGCAAAAAAATTTCTGGCTTCTTCCAGATTATTTACATATAATGCAATATGTTCGATTTTCATAGTTTGTTTTTCCTATCTTTTTATTATTTTTTTTCCTATTCTGCTTCCATTTTAACTTCTTTTATATGTGAATACAACTCCAATTACAGATGCAATAAGAACAAATGGTGCAATCCTCACAAGCAGGGAGTTAACTGATACTATCATAAAATCTTTGCAACACAATCGCCAACTCTTCCGGAGCTTCTATGTTTGCTTCATGACCTGTTTTCATAAGCTCATGGAAGTAGGAATTGTTCAGATAATGGCAAAGTTCTTTTGAAGTTTTTTTGTTTGCATTGTCCTTCTCTCCACAAACGATTAATACCGGACAAGACACCTTATGCAGTGAGTCACTGAAATCTAATTCAGCCATCGTACCACATAGATTAATAACATCTGCTTTTTTGAAGCCCATTTTATTGAATGCCGAATTCGGCATAAGATGAAACAACATATTCTGAACTTTCAATAATTTTCGGGGCATTTTATATTGTGCTGCAATTAATACGAGTGCCTTTACTTTATCTGGGTGGTCTATTGCATAATTAAGTGCCAAAACAGCTCCTAGAGAAAGCCCACATAAGACAATTTCTTCGTTCTCCTTGTCACATTCTGATGAGAATGCTGAATATAATTCCTTATATGTAGCAGATTTCCTTTCTAACAGCTCTGATAAACTCAAACTGCAACTGCTTTTCGATACTTTCGTTTCTTTTATTACTCTATTCCAACTGTCTGGTTTTTGCCCTAGTCCATGCAAATATAAATACTTCATATATTGTCACTCCGTCAAATTTTGATTTCTATTTTTGTTTCCATAGCATGGTGTATTCTTTTTCACCAGTAGCTTCATCCAAACCTTTACATTGAATAATGAACCCTTCTCTTTGGTAAAAAGAAATTGCTCTGGCATTCTTCTGATATACATTTAATTGTAATCTATCTTTTTTATCCTTAATATAATTCAATAAAAGCTTACCTATGCCACATGACTGCATTTCTTCAGAAACAAAAATACCTTCAATATATTCATTATTTAGTCCTACAAATCCTTGTATCATCTTATCCACTTCAAACACATAGACTTCGGATTGTGACATCATTTCTTTCACTAATTCATAATTACTTTTCCAGTATTGATTGGAAATAAAATAATGCGTTTTCAGATTTGTCTTTAACCATATGTCAGCAACTCTATCTATATCTGTGTTCAGCAACTTTCTAATCATAACAAATATTCTCCACAACTATAAAAGAGTTCGTCATCAGCTAATCCAGCTAACATTTCGAACGCTTTGAAATTCTATCATAATACATTATTTTTCGAGACAATCCGGATTGAGAAGGAAATCGTAAATATTGATTGTAAGAATTCCATATTCATCGTAATACGGCTGAACGACATCTTTGGTAATAACAATTTTTTTGAAAGAGTCATCAATCCTTCTAAACGGTCTGATTTCCTGAGTGCGTTTTATTTCATCTGGAAGCGAATATGCCGACTGGATATAGTATCTGACCGATCCCATATTACAAACAAAATCAACTTCTAGCTTCTTACGAGTTACTTTCCCATTCTTATCTTTTTCTGCAATCGGGATAACACCTACATCTACGCTGTAACCTCTCATACGCAGTTCATTGTAAATTACATTCTCCATAGAATGAGTCTGCTCAAACTGACGAAAGTTAATTCTTGCGTTGCGAAGTCCAAGATCAGAGAAATAATATTTCTTTGGAGTTTCAATGTATGCCTTACCCTTGATATCATAACGCTGTGCAGATTCAATCAAAAAAGAATCCTCAAAGCAATCCAGATATTTTTTTATGGTTGCAGAAGTAATTCTGGACTTTTTACAGTCTTAAAGGTATTTTTCAGCTTTTCAGGATTAGTCAGTGAACCAATCGCAGATGAGAGGATATTCAACAAATCCTCCAACTCACCAATATTTTTAACACGGTTTCTCCTGGTAATATCCCGAATATAAATTTCGTTGAATAAATTCTGCAATGCAGCTGCCTTATCATTTGCATCTTCACGAAGGACAACCAGCGGAATACCACCATATAGCATATACTCAGAAAGCCCCATGTATTTGTCGCCATTGTAAACATTCATAAACTCTGCAAAGCTCAAAGGGTACATATGAATCTCATCACCACGACCGGCAAATTCGGTAGCGATGTCTTTTGACAGGAGCTTTGCATTGCTTCCGGTTACGAATACATCCATATTATCTTTTCGCAGATATCCATTCAGCACTGCTTCAAAACAATCAAGCATCTGAATCTCATCAAGAAGCAGGTAGTACATTCCGTCATCAACAACTTTGGAACGGATATAAGCCATAAACTTTTCCGGGTCAATTCCACGCTTTTCTTTTTCAATCTGAATCAGACTTTCACCAATCAGGTAAAGGTCATCTGCAGAGTCAAACGCGAAACGGATGATATGATCAGCATTCACACCATTATTCAGCAAATGATGGTAAAAAAGATTATTCAGTAAATAAGACTTGCCACATCTGCGAATACCTGTAATTACCTTAATTAAGCCATTATGTTTTCTTTTTATCAGTTTGTCCAAATAGAAATCTCTGCTAATTTCCATGTAACAAGCCTCCTTAGAATAGATTTTTGCAACCTTTTACACTTTTCTATTCTATTATAGTCTCAGGAATAGAAAAAAACAATATGCGTGATCACTCCTGAAATAGATTTTTGCAACCTTTTACACTTTTCTATTCCAAAGTATTCTTATAGTATATGCAAGTCATTATCATCTTTATGCAAAGACATCATCCAGACATTCCTTTCCTATCTGCCTCGCTGATAAATTCTTCTATAAGTCTGTTGACTTCATCCGGCTGATCCGTATTGGAATTATGACCAGCATTCTTTATCCATTTAAGCGGTAAACCTTCTCTCTGATGCCATTTTTTATTGTAGCTTTTTGCTGAGCCCGCTTTATCCTTTTCGCCACAGATAAGAAGTGCCGGACAACTGATACGATATGGCAGATCTGCTTTGATTGCCTCAGCAAGCATTCTGTAACCAAAACCGGCAAGCCTTGCATATTCTTTAGGCTCTGAATCATAGGACATCATCATCTTTTGCATAAGATTCTGACCATAATCCGTCTCTGCGCATCCTCTTGAACCAGCCCTAAGAAGTGCTTTCCATGGATATATCTTATATAATGGCTCTGCTCTTTCAAGAAGCCATATTTCCATTGCTGTCATAGGCACAGGAATTATGTTATACTGTGTCTATGTAAATGAAAATGATGTTAAATTCGTTGATATTTTAGGTAAGTAAAGCGTACAACTAAATTTAAAGAATAAGTAGAATGAACACATTAATTGTTGTATAACGTTTTTATGCAATTAAGGGTTACAATTTCGATAGGAGATATTTATGAAAAAAATTATTTTTACTGTTTTTTCAATACTAATTATATTGACTACTATATTTTTTATTGCTATTGGAACAGTTCGTGATTCACGATACTATATATTGATTTTAGTTTATATTATTGTGTACAAAATTATTTTGTCATTTACAAATAGAAGCAAAAAAAGTAAACAATATTTTTCAACATTAGAATTAAATTTTATTGTATAATAATTATTATGGTTTTTATACAGAGAAATATATGAATAACTAAATGAATATATTATGCATGATGAGAGGTGAGAACAATTTGAAAGTTTACTATTTAGCGCTATCATTATTTTTAACGTTCTTCTTCGCACATCTTTGGCAGATATAACGCATGTAATGTGCTTTGGCAGATATGAAGAGATAAAAAATGATACAATAAATATCATTAGGAGGACAATTTTTTATTATGGCAAGACAAAAGAAACCGGTACATCGAGTACAAATGACCGAAGGAAAACGAAACATCATCCATCAGCTCCTGGAAGAGTATGATATCCAGTCTGCTGAAGACATCCAGGATGCGCTCAAGGATGCGCTTTTAGGCGGTACCATTAAGGAAATGATGGAAGCGGAGATGGACGAGCATCTAGGATATGAAAAATCAGAACGTTCGGATAATGATGATTACCGCAATGGGTATAAGCGCAAACAGGTCAACAGCCGATATGGATCGATGGAAATCGAAGTGCCGCAGGACCGAAAATCAACATTTGAACCACAGGTGGTGAAAAAACGTCAGAAAGATATTTCTGATATTGATCAGAAGATTATTTCCATGTATGCCAAAGGAATGACTACCCGACAGATTTCCGAAACCATCGAAGATTTTATGGCTTTGAAACCTCGGAGAGTTTTATTTCCGATGTAACCGATAAGATCCTGCCACAGATCGAAGACTGGCAGAACCGGCCGTTGGACGAAGTCTATCCCATTCTCTACATCGACGCAATTCACTATTCCGTAAGAGATAATGGTGTGATCCGAAAGCTTGCAGCTTACGTGATTCTTGGAATCAACACGGAAGGAAAAAAAGAAGTTTTAACCATCAGTGTTGGCGATAACGAAAGCGCAAAATACTGGCTTTCCGTTATGAACGAACTGAAAAACCGGGGTGTCAAAGATGTATTAATCATCTGTGCAGATGGTTTAACCGGCATCAAAGAAGCAATCGCTGCTGCTTTTCCAAAAACCGAGTATCAGCGCTGTATCGTACACCAGGTAAGAAACACATTGAAATATGTCCCGGATAAAGACAGAAAAGCCTTCGCTACGGATCTGAAAACCATTTATCAGGCCACAGATGAAAAGAAAGCTCTGGCAGCCTTAGAGCGTGTAACAGAAAAATGGACACCGAAATATCCGAATTCCATGAAGCGCTGGAAGGATAACTGGGACGCAATCTCGCCGATCTTTAAATTTTCAACGATGGTCAGAACGGTGATTTATACTACAAATGCTATTGAATCTCTGAATTCTACATACCGGAAACTGAATCGCCAGAGAAGCGTATTTCCAAGCGATACGGCCCTTTTAAAAGCGCTGTACGAAAAATGGCCACTTTTGAGGCTACGTATAAAAAATGGACCAGTACGATTCGAAACTGGGCGCAGGTATATGGCGAACTGAGTATTATGTACGAAGGTCGCCTTCCAGAATAACGAGTAAACCGACGATCAAGACAGGCGGAAAACCGCCTGCTCTTGACATGCCATTCAACAACTGTTATATATAAAACAAGGGTGAAAAGCTCAAACTGTAAGCTCACCACCCTTGCATATCATAGAAGAAATTCTCTCGGCTTTTGAAACAAAATATTAATCGGGCAATCCGGAATAGCAAAGCTGTTTTCGATTCCCTCATAATCGCCAAAACTCATTTCCATCAGCCGTTCGTCTTTTATTATTGGAATTTTCCGGTTTTTTAACACAATTTGTGCTGTCTCAACAGCCCTTATCAACGGAGAACAATAACACACATCTATGTGCAAATCCTTATACTCTTCGCATGCTTTTTCCGCCATCAGGCGTCCTTCTTCATTTAATGGGATATCCGTTCTTCCCTGTATTTTATGTAATGCATTCCATTCCGTTTTTCCATGCCGCATAATATATAACATTTTGAATTTCTCCTAAAATCATAGTTTTTAACTTATCTTTCTGTTTAATAAGCCCCACAAACTCAGGAAACCTATTGCAGCCCCCAGCAACACTCCGGCTACTTTCATTAATTCATTGTTCCTATATTTTTTATCTGGAAGAATACCCGCTTTATTATAAGAATATTTTATATGATCTGTAGTATATGCAGTTATGGTATCTCCCACCTCATATTCTGTATATACACTTTCCGGCACCTGCATCCGCTTATTATATTCATTCGTTTTTCCACCATGATAATAGAAGAAATAATTTTGAGATATGTCATTATCTGCCGAAGCATCTTCGCTCCTTTTATCTGTTATCACTACATCTTCTCTATCATAATCTTCTCCTAGTACCATCTCTTCCATTTGCCTGTCAAGTGCATTCGACGTCAAGAATACGTTTAACCAGACCATCACAAAAGCTATGCTCAAAGCAGCAAAACAACTCCAGAACAGAACTTTCTTCTGCTTTCCGGTTAATCGTTCTTTTTGTTTCTGATGCTTCGCCAATTTGTTGCTCATGCTGTAATTCTCACATTCTTTCTAATCGTCTTACTTATCATACTTTTCCAGAAAATCCGTTGCCTTATCTTTATCTATATGCAGTTCCTCCTGCAGCAATAAAATAATTTCCTTCTCTGACTTTCCGAATCTGCGTCCAAGCTTTATAACTTCCTTCGTTTTTCCTACTATTTCGCCCTCTTCCAAGCCTTCTTTTCTGCCTTCCTCTTCGCCCTGTTTCCGAATTCTTTCTTCTCTCTCAAAGCTCTTCATATATGCAAGACCTACCTCTCCATCCCGCTTGACTGCAGTTACCATCCGGTGTAACTTTTTCAGTTTCTCGGTGGAAGCATTCTCTACGGATGAATGTTCCATGTAATGCAGTAGCTGTTTTAATTCCTCCGGCGGATTTCCTTCACTTCCTCTTGTATACAAAAATATGGTCTGTGCCCCATCTTCATACTTTAACTCCGGCACTTCTACACAGCAGTTCTTAACGGTATACACCATACGATTCAATCCAAAGGGGTCATAGGTTGTAATGAAAATAACAACAACATTCCGAAGACTTCCATAGGTTTCGCCCGATGGTAAATTTCCGGCATCAATTTTTGCATGATAAAAACCGTACTCTTCTTGGTAATGCTGCCATCTCGTTCTTCCCATCATTCTGGTCCGGTTCTATATCAAAGATTTCTCCATTCTCTTCATCCAGATATACATCCAGCCGGATGCCGTGAGTTTCCAAATTTTCTCCGCAAAAGAAACGCTGCGGCACTACCGTAAGCTTTCCTATCTGTCGATGCAGAATGCATTCCTAAATATACCTCGCTGACTGTTCCCCATAAATTTTGTGACTGGTTAAGCTGTTTACTAAAAAGTCATCCACCAGATTCAGTTCTTCTAAAGTTCTCATTTTTCCTCCTTTTCCCATAATGCAGTGAAAAGCAGGATTGCATATATCTCATATTTTCCTAAACTTCCGCCTATTCAATGCACTATGCGTTTATTAATTGTAATTAGAATTTAAAAGCATAGAATTCATTGAATTGATACTAGAAATTTAGAATGGCTTTCGCCATTCGAAAATCAGAATATATGCTTTGTGTTGATTGTAACAAATAAGCCCATTGAATACAAGTAAATTTTTTCCGGCAGACATAACCCGAAAACATAATCTATAGCAGTCTTGTGGAAGAGCAGAATTGATTTGCTTGAACAGAAAAAGACAGCCGCCCTGCCGGGCTGCTGCCTCTTTCTGTTTTTATGCTTATGCTTTTATTTCTTAATTTTATTCTGCTTTGTCATCTACTGTAACAGTGATTTTGTTCAGGTGCCAGATATCATCCACATATTCCTGAATCGTACGGTCAGATGAGAATTTGCCGGAAGCTGCAATATTTAAGATTGCTTTTCTAGCCCATTCTTTTTCATCTGCATATGCAGCATTAATCTTCTTCTGTGCTTCCACATAAGAACGGAAGTCTGCCAGAATAAAGTAAGTATCTGCGTACTGTGTGCACTGTGTATTCAGCAGTGAGTTGTAAAGGTCACGGAACAATTCCGGATCATTTGGTGAATAGAATCCGTTGATTAACTGCATCAGAACTTTACGGACATCCTGATCATTGTTGAAAATCTGCATTGGGTCATAATCGCGTTTCTGCTCATGAGCAATCACTTCGTCAGAGCTCATACCGAAGATAAACATGTTTTCTTTGCCGACTTCTTCTGCCATCTCAACGTTTGCACCATCCATGGTTCCGATAGTAAGCGCTCCATTCAGCATGAACTTCATATTACCGGTTCCGGAAGCTTCCTTACTTGCAGTAGAAATCTGCTCGCTGACATCTGCTGCTGCAAAAATAATCTCTGCATTGGATACCTTGTAGTCTTCGATAAATACAACCTTAATCTTTCCGTTGATAGACTTATCATTGTTGATGACATCTGCAACAGAGTTGATTAATTTGATGGTAAGTTTTGCATTGCGGTAGCCTGCTGCTGCTTTTGCTCCGAAAATGAAAGTTCTTGGAATGAATTCCATATCCGGATGCTCTTTTAATTCATTGTAAAGATACATTACATGAAGAATATTTAAGAGCTGGCGTTTGTACTCATGCAGACGTTTTACCTGTACATCAAAGATAGAACGAGGATTTACTTCAATTCCGTTGTGTTCTTCGATATAAGATGCAAGACGCAGCTTGTTCTGATATTTGATATTTAAGAATTCCTGCTGAACCTTTTCATCATCTGCATAGAACTCTAATCTCTTGATGCGGGAAAGGTCTGTAATCCAGTCTTTTCCAACATATTTGGTTACCCAGTCTGCAAGTAATGGATCACCATGCATTAAGAAACGACGCTGTGTAATACCATTGGTCTTATTATTAAATTTCTCCGGGAACATCTCGTAAAAATCTTTTAATTCCTGTTTCTTAAGGATTTCTGTATGAAGTGCCGCTACACCATTTACAGAATATCCTGCACAGATTGCCAGATGAGCCATTTTACCTGACCATCATATATAATTGCCATCTTCTCAACCTTGTGGTTGTCTCCAGGATATTTCTGCTGGATTTCCAGTACAAAACGACGGTTGATTTCTTCTACAATCTGGTAAATTCTAGGAAGCAGTCTTGAGAAAATCTCGATTGGCCATTTCTCTAATGCTTCTGCCATGATGGTATGGTTGGTATATGCACAACATTTTGTTGTAATATTCCATGCATCATCCCACTCTAAACCTTCTTCATCCAGTAAGATACGCATTAACTCTGCAACTGCTACGGTTGGATGGGTATCATTCATCTGGAATACTGCTTTTTCAGGAAGCATATGAATGTCTGGATGATTCTTCTTAAATCTTGCAATCGCACGCTGTAAGCTGGCAGATACAAAGAAGTACTGCTGTTTTAAACGAAGCTCTTTTCCTGCGATATGGTTATCATTCGGATAGAGAACTTCTACTAAGTTCTTTGCAAGGTTTTGCTGTTCGATTGCACGATGATAATCACCTTTATCAAAGGAATCCAGCTCGAAGCATTCCATTGGCTCTGCATCCCAGATCATCAATGTATTTACTACATTATTGTTATAACCTACGATTGGCATATCATAAGGAATTGCTTTTACGGACTGATAGCCTTCCTGTACGAATCTGGTTCTTCCATCTGGCTGTGCCTCTGCACGTACATATCCACCAAATTTTACTTCGAAATTGTATTCCGGACGTTTTAATTCAAATGGATATCCATTCTGTAACCAGTTATCCGGCTCTTCTACCTGATAACCATTCTCTATTTTCTGACGGAACATTCCATAATGGTAACGGATTCCACAACCATATGCCGGATATCCCAGAGTTGCCAAAGATTCCATAAAGCAGGCAGCAAGTCTTCCCAGTCCACCATTTCCAAGTGCCGGGTCCGGCTCCTGATCCTCTATGGCATTTAAGTTGATTCCCATTTCCTCTAAAGCTTCTTTCACTTCATTGTATACCGTTAAGTTAATCAAGTTATTGCCTAATGCACGGCCCATTAAGAACTCCATAGACATATAGTATACAATCTTTGGATCTGCTTTATCAAATTCCTGCTGGGTTGCAAGCCACTGGTCAATGATTACATCTTTTACAACGTAGGATACTGCCTGGAAAATTTCCTGCTCGCTTGCTTCATCCATTGTCTTACGATAGAGGTATTTTACGTTCTCAACTACCTCTTTTTTGAAGGTTTCCTTTTCAAACATTTTGCTTTTCATAATGTTCTCCTTTTGTTTCGATTCCGGTGTTTTTTGTGCAAAAAGGGAGCAAGCCACTGTCGGCTCCGCTCCCTTATCTTTATTCTGCTTATTTCTTTTCCACGCCAAGCACAACCGTTTCACCATTAATGTTCCATTCTTTCTGATATCCGCTCACCGTATCAGCCACAACACTCTCAGCCAGAACTTCTTTTGCAATTTCTTCCCCATATTTTGCGAAGATGTCTTTTACTTTCTGATCTGCCTTATAAGAAACAGTAATTTTATCCATTACTTCAAATCCTGCTTCCTTACGCATTGTCTGGATTTTGCTGATTAATTCTCTTACCATTCCTTCCTCTAAAAGTTCCGGAGTAAGGTTCGTATCAAGAACTACGGTCACTTCATTATCACCTTCTGTCATGTAACCTTCCTGCTGTGTCATGGTGATAAGTAAATCCTCTTCATATAATACAACTTCGTCGCTTATACTGTCAAGTTTCAGTGCACCTGTGCTCTTAAGCTCAGCCATTGCCTTGTTGCCGTCTAATTCTGCAAGTGCTTTCTGAATCTGACCTAAATATTTACCGAATTTCGGTCCAACGGTACGAAGCTGTGGTTTAAAGGTATAGCTAGTATATGCACTGACATCCTCTGTAAATGTCACTTTCTTTACATTCAGCTCATCTTCGATAATCTCTGTAAAGTATTCGGATAATTCAAATGGTGCTTTTACAAACATATTTCCAATCGGCTGACGGTTCTTGATGTTTGCAGTATTTCTGCAGGCACGGCCCATAACAACGATTTTCAATACTTCGTCCATATTTTTCTCTAATTCACTGTCTATCCAGCTCTCGTTTGCCACCGGATAGTCGCAAAGATGGATGCTTTCCGGCGCACACTTGTCGATGCTGCATACCAGGTTCTGGTAAATTTCTTCTGTCATGAAAGGAATCATCGGCGCTGCTACCTTGCATACAGTTACCAGTGCAGTATAAAGAGTCATATATGCATTGATTTTATCCTGCTCCATGCCCTTTGCCCAGAAACGCTCACGACAACGTCTTACATACCAGTTACTCATCTCATCTACAAATTCATCCAGTGCTCTTGCAGCTTCCGGAATACGATAATTACCCAGATTATTATCTACAGTCTTAATCAGTGTATTGAGTTTGGAGAGAAGCCATTTATCCATAACGGAAAGTTTCTCATAATCCAGTGTATATTTGGTTGCATCAAATTCATCAATATTGGCATACAACACGAAGAATGCATAAGTATTCCAAAGTGTTCCAAGGAATTTACGCTGTCCTTCCTGTACTGCCTTTCCATGGAAACGGTTTGGCAGCCATGGTGCGGAATTGATGTAGAAATACCAGCGGATTGCATCTGCTCCGTAAGTCTCTAATGCATCAAACGGATCAACGGCATTTCCTTTTGACTTACTCATCTTCTGTCCATTTTCATCCTGTACATGTCCCAATACGATAACATTTTCATATGGTGCTTTATTAAATAATAAGGTAGACTCTGCCATCAGGGAATAGAACCATCCACGTGTCTGGTCTACTGCCTCGGAAATGAACTGAGCCGGGAACTGCTGTTTAAAGAGGTCTTCATTTTCAAATGGATAATGATGCTGTGCAAATGGCATTGCTCCTGAGTCAAACCAGCAGTCAATTACTTCCGGTACACGATGCATTTCGCCGCCACAATCCGGGCACTTGAAGGTTACTGCATCAATGTATGGACGATGTAATTCTACTTTGGCATCATCCGGATTGCCACTGCGCTCTGCTAATTCTGCACGGCTTCCGATACACTCCTGATGTCCACAGGAACACTCCCATACAGGAAGCGGAGTTCCCCAGTAACGGTTACGGGAAATTCCCCAGTCCTGGATGTTCTCAAGCCAGTCACCGAAACGTCCTTTACCGATGGATTCCGGAATCCAGTTTACAGTATTATTATTACGGATCAGGTCATCTTTTACTGCGGTCATCTTAATGAACCAGGATTCTCTTGCATAGTAAATCAGAGGAGTATCACAACGCCAGCAGTGTGGATATTCATGTTCAAATTTTGGTGCATCAAAAAGTAGTCCTTTTTCTTCCAGGTCTTTTAATACCATTGGGTCTGCTTTCTTTACAAATACACCGGCATATGGAGTCTCTTTGGTAAGTTCTCCTTTTCCGTCTACCAGCTGGACAAATGGAAGTCCGTATCTACGTCCAACCTGGGCATCGTCTTCACCAAATGCAGGTGCGATGTGAACGATACCGGTACCATCTGTCATGGTTACATAAGTATCACAGGTTACATAGTAGCCTTTCTTATGCTGTTTCTCACAGATTTCCTTTGCGCAGTCAAATAATGGCTCATATTCCTTGTACTCTAATGACTTTCCTGGGAAAGTATCCAATACTTCATATGCTTTTACGCCATTTTCTTCATCCGCAAATTTGCCAAGTACCTTATCTAACAGTGCTTCTGCCATATAATAAGTATATCCGTCAGCAGCTTTTACTTTACAGTAAGTCTCGTCCGGGTTTACACAAAGTGCAACGTTAGATGGTAGTGTCCATGGAGTTGTGGTCCATGCCAGGAAATATGCATCTTCTCCGATTACTTTGAATCTTACGATTGCGGAACGTTCTTTTACCGTCTTATATCCCTGTGCTACTTCCTGGGAAGAAAGCGGAGTTCCACATCTCGGGCAGTAAGGAACAATCTTGAAACCTTTGTATAAAAGCTTCTTATCCCAGATTTTCTTAAGAGCCCACCACTCAGATTCAATGAAATTATCATCATAGGTTACATATGGGTTTTCCATATCAGCCCAGAATCCAACGGTTCCTGAGAAATCTTCCCACATTCCCTTGTATTTCCATACGGATTCTTTACATTTCTTGATGAATGGCTCCATACCATATTCTTCAATCTGCTCTTTTCCGTTTAAGCCTAAAAGCTTTTCTACTTCCAGCTCTACCGGAAGTCCATGGGTATCCCATCCGGCTTTACGTGGGACATATTTGCCCTTCATGGTCTGGTATCTTGGAATCATGTCTTTGATAACACGGGTTAATACGTGACCGATATGTGGCTTACCATTTGCAGTTGGCGGTCCATCATAGAAAGTATAGGTCTCGCCTTCTTTCCGGTTCTCCATACTTTTCTTAAAAATATCATTGTCTTTCCAGAATTTTACAGTCTGCTTTTCTCTGTCCACAAAATTTAGATTTGGGGAAACTTTTTCGTACATGTTAGTCCTCCTTAAAATTTCAGTTTCTCGCTACCCGCGTAAAAAAGAATGTGCCTTGGCACATTCTCGCGCCTGCGGCGGTCGCTTGCGACATCTACCTTATACGCCGCAGTGTGCATCCTCGCGGAGCGTTTTTTACTTTACAGGAAAGCAATTTCCTGTAAAGTAAAAAAGACGCCGTCCTGTAATAAGGACGTGCGCCTGACGTTTCTAACCACCTTGTTACAACATACTTGAAGCTTTCTGCTTCGCATATACGTTCCCGTAACGGGGGAAATCCGTCAGTTTCTACTAACGCATCTTTGCCTGTTCGAACTGCAACTTGGAAGTGATTTTCATTTTCCATTTACTCATGCCGGTTTCCACCTGCCCCGGCTCTCTTTGACTTTCCATGGAAAACTACTCTCTTCGTCATCGTCTTTTTATATTCTTAATAAGTATAGAACCTGTATTTTTAAATGTCAATTCCTATTTTCAAATTTTCTATATCTACAGAGGCTGCCACCGGGAGCTTCTTACAAATTCTGAACAATACAACGAAGCGGCATCCTTTCGGATACCGCCTCTCGTTTATGCAGGAAACCCGCAATGCGTGTTTCTTACAGGATTCTCTTAATCCATCCTTCCGGAGCTTCGATGCGTCCCATCTGGATTCCGGTCAGAGTATCATAAAGTTTCTTTGTTACAGGTCCCATTTCTTCCATTCCACTTGGAATTAAGATTTCTTTGCCGTGGTCAACAATCTTTCCGATTGGAGAAATAACTGCTGCTGTTCCGCAAAGTCCTGCCTCTGCGAAGTCTTTTACTTCATCGAAGTATACTTCTCTGTGTTCTACTTTCATTCCAAGATAATGTTCTGCAACATATACCAGTGAACGACGTGTAATGGATGGCAGAATAGAATCTGACTTCGGTGTAACCAGTTTATTATCCTTGGTAACGAAGATGAAGTTTGCTCCACCTGTCTCTTCTACCTTGGTTCTAGTCTTAGGATCCAGGTACATATTCTCATCAAATCCGTCTGCATGTGCAGTTACGATTGCGTGAAGACTCATTGCGTAGTTCAGACCAGCTTTGATATTACCGGTTCCGCAAGGTGCTGCACGGTCATAATCACTGACACGGATGGTAATTGGCTTTGCGCCACCCTTGAAATATGGTCCTACCGGTGTACAGAACATACGGAACTGATATTCATCCGCTGGTTTTACACCGATTACAGGATTTGTTCCCATCATGTATGGTCTGATGTAAAGTGTTGCACCGGAACCATATGGTGGAACATATGCTGCATTTGCTTCTACTACCTTCTGTACTGCATCTACAAAACGCTCTTCTGGGAATACCGGCATTTCCAGTCTGCGTGCTGAATCTGCAAGACGGCTTGCATTTAAGTCAGGTCGGAAAGTAACGATATGTCCATCCTCTGTTGTATATGCTTTCAATCCTTCAAATACGGTCTGTGCATACTGGAATACACCCGCGCATTCATTCAATACAATATCTGCATCATCGGTTAAAGTTCCCTCATCCCATGCTCCGTTTTTGAAATTTGATACATATCTCTTATCGGTCTTTACATAACCGAATCCAAGATTAGACCAGTCTAAGTCCTTCTTTTCCATAATAACATCCTCCATTCATTTGTCGCAAATAGATGTTATAACCTGGTGTTATAGCTTTCTATTGTTCTATGTTTTTTCATTATTTTAGTCCTATAAAAGCTATTTGTCTAGTATTTTTTTCTAGGAATACATAATTTTCTCACTGCCAAACATTTTCGCCAGTACCATTGATAAAATACCGGTATAAATAAGGTTGCTGACAAGACATGCCACAATATTGATTCCGCTGTAGGAGAAATCAAAAATTCCGGTCATGCCCTGCACACTGTTATAGAAAGGAATCAGATACCAGTAAAATTCCTTCGGTGCTCCGCTTCCAAGCATGGATGTAACGGAAATTACCATTACCACAACCATCAGCGGCATAATCATAGAACCGGCTTCCTTTACTGTCTTTGCAAATGCTGAAATTACAGCTAATGCTCCAACCAGTACCAATACTGTGGTAAGAATCACCAGCAATAAAAGGATATAATCGGTGACGCTGTATACGCTGGCATCCATTGCATTGGATTCTGTTCCCATTAATTTTGGAAGGGATAACATAGTACCCACAAAACTGGAAATTCCACTTAAAAGTCCGATAATACCAAGGCTGATGATTTTACCCATGGCAAGCTGTCCACGTTTCATCGGTGTTACCAATAAGGTAGCAATGGTTCCTCTCTCCTTTTCCCCTGCTATGGATTCCGGTGCAATTGCCATACATCCTGAGAAAAGGAATATCATAAGCAGCATTGGAAGCATCATGGAGAAAATCTGTCCGGTGCTGTCTTCCTTGCTGGCAAGGTCATATTCTTCGTCACCGCTGTTGACATCGAACTTATTTGCCATAGAAGCTTCATATCCATCTAATACAGAAGCCATAATCTGATAACATGCCGTGGATTCGGTATCTGCGGAATTATAATATAAGGCTACCTGCGGAGCCGGTGTGGTAGCAGTCATGCTGTCATATGCCAGTACATCTGCTTCAAAATTTTTCGGAAATACCATCAGCATTTCCGCATCTTTATCGGTTACCGCCTGCTTCATATCCTCTTCGCTGACACCATCCCGGTCTAAATATTCCACATTGATATCACTGCCTTTTATCATGGCTGAAACCGTGGATGGCATATTTTCTGCATAAATACGATAGGTATAATCCTCATCTGCTTCAAATCTGGAGGTCAGTCCGCTGCCCATGAAGCTGTACATGATATAAATCATTAAGCCCGGCATCAAAATCGTCGTAAATACCATTCTCTTATCCCCGAAGAAGCGGGCAAGTTCTTTCTTTATAATTGTCATAAGATTGTTTCTCATTCTGCTTCACCTACCGTTTCTTCATAGATTTCAAAAAATCTGTCTTCTAATGATTTGCCATTTTTCACTGCCTCTAATGTATCGCAGATAATCATTTCTCCCTTGATGATAATTCCGACTCTGTCACAGATTTTCTCAATCAGGCTGAAAATGTGGGTAGAAACGATGATGCTCTTTCCTTCTTTCTTAAGCTCTAACAGGAAATCCGTTACTACTTTGGCTGTCAGAACATCAAGTCCGTTGGTCGGTTCATCAAAGATAATGATTTCCGGGTCATGGACTAAGGAAATAACCAAAGAAACCTTCTGTTTCATACCGGTTGACATATCCTTTACTTTCACTTCTGCAAACTGTGTGATGCCGAAGCGGTCAAAAAGTCTCTTCTTTCTTTCATCCCGGACAGCCGGCTCTACTCCGTATAAATCCGAAAAGAAATTATATAAATAATTTGGTGTAAAAAAGCCCTCTAATTTCAGTTCACTGGTCAGAAAGCCGATCTTACTGCGGACTTCTTCCGGTGCATTAACAATACTGCTGCCATCTAAAACAGCATCTCCGGAATCCGGTTTAATCAGTGTTGCCAGCATACGAAGTGTGGTTGTCTTTCCGGCTCCGTTTGGTCCAAGCAGTCCAAACACCTCTCCCCGATAAGAAGTAAATGATAAATCATGCACTGCAATTCGCTTCTTTTCATTGGTTTTCTCAATCTTTTGTTGTTTCTGGGATAATGTAAAGGTCTTATTGAGACCCTTTACCTTCATAATCTCCTCCATAACTTCTCCTTTCAGTTATCGTCTTGATTGTACTATTGTATTATTACACTTGTGTATCTGTGCGTCAAGCACTATTTTTTTCAACGGTTAGTGCTTTCCTTTTACTTTCCGGTATTTCCAGGTAAATGAAGTAAAAAGCACTGAACAGATTTGATTCTCCATTCAATGCTTCTTATGTTCTTCTTAAAAATTCTCAAAATTATGCTGCAGATAATCCTCTAAATCCTGATAGTCATCCGGTGCATTCATTTCACCATCAAACTGATATTCATAACGTCTTAGGAATTCATCCGGCCCACTGGTTCTGCCTGCTGCATGAATAATCAAAAGCCAGTACGTTACAAATGCAAGTATACCAACTACAGCTGTTACAATACCTGCAACTGCCATTCCATGGTTCTGTTTTTGTTTCACCAGATGTATAATTCCAAAAACAATTGCCAGAATTGCAGTTATAATATTGATTCCGGTGCAAAATAATACCAGTGAAATCAGCCCCAACACCATGGATGCAACTGCGAAACCTTTTCCCGGCTCCTCTTTCCGGTTATCTGCCGGACGCTGATTGTAATTCGGCGGGTACGGATTCCCATACTGCGGATTCTGGTTCTGATTCGGCGGGTACGGATTCCCATACTGCGGATTCTGGTTCTGATTCGGCGGGTATGGATTCCCATACTGCGGATTCTGATTTTGATTCAACGGATATGGATTCCTGTTATCTGGATACATTCTGCTTCACCAATTCCTTTTTAATAATAGTAGCTATATTCCAAAGAACTTAATGATACTGCACCAACGATGCACAGGATAAGTACCAGCACCAGAAGTGCAATGGTAATAATACTGCAGACAATACCTGCTGTTGCCATTGGTGAATGCTCGTTTTTCTTATTATAAAGAATACCAAGGATTAATCCTACAATTGCACAAGGAAGTCCTACAATCCAGAAACAGGTTGCCGGGATGGATATAATTCCCAGTACCATGGATGCAATTGCCATTCCTTTTCCGGATGAAGCCGGCTGGTTGTAACCATACTGTGTCTGGTCGAAGCTTCCATATGCCTGCTGCTGTGGCTGCTGATAAGTTCCATATCCCTGCTGGGACTGGTCATAACCATAGTTCTGCTGTGCATACTGCTGATTCTGGTTATAAGCCTGCTGGTCATAATTCTGCTGTGGCTGTTCATATGCCTGCTGTGGCTGGCTATATGTCTGCTGTGGCTGACTATATGTCTGCTGTGGCTGACTATATGTCTGCTGTGGCTGGCTATATGTCTGCTCATTCGTTCCATTTTCAGTGTTGAAATTTTCTTCACTCATTATAATACATCCTCCATTAGTATAAAATATTTTCTCCCATTTATTGTAGCAAATGCCTACCTCCATTACAAGAAAAATAAGTGAAATCATAAAATTTTTATAAACTTTTTCTCATATATTTTATCATAAACTTTGCAAATCCGAAAAAAAATGGTTATAATGAAGCATATTTATACTCATTACTTGCTTTTTTGTAAGTAAAAGTCTATAATTCATCTGACAAGACACCTGTGTTTACAGATGTAAGAGAAAGGAATATCACATATGAGTACATTAAATTTGACATTGTTGACTGATCTGTATGAAATGACAATGATGCAGGGATACTTTAAAACCGGCAACCGTGATGTGGCTGTTTTTGACGCTTTTTACCGCAACAATCCATGTGATGGCGGTTATGCAGTCTGTGCGGGACTAGACCAGATGATTGACTATATCAAAAATCTTCATTTTGACGAAGAGGATATTTCCTATTTACGAAGTTTATCCATCTTTGATGAAGACTTTTTAACTTATTTAAGTAACTTTAAATTCTCCGGTGATATCTATGCGATTCCGGAAGGAACTCTGATTTTCCCAAGAGAGCCTCTTGTAAAAGTAGTTGCTCCGATTATGGAAGCCCAGTTAATCGAAACTGCAATCTTAAATATCATCAACCACCAGAGCCTGATTGCCACCAAGGCTGCCCGCGTATGCTACGCTGCCCAGGGCGATGGCGTCATGGAATTTGGTTTAAGACGCGCCCAGGGTCCTGATTCCGGAACCTACGGTGCCAGAGCTGCTGTTATCGGCGGCTGTAAAGGTACTTCCAACGTCCTTGCCGGTCAGATGTTTGACGTCCCGGTACTTGGAACCCACGCCCATAGCTGGATTATGAGTTTCCCTGATGAATATACCGCCTTCAAGAAATATGCAGAGCTTTATCCATCTGCCTGCATCCTTCTTGTCGATACCTATGATACTTTAAAATCCGGTATGCCAAATGCCATCAAGGTATTTAAAGAAATGAGAGATGCCGGTATTCCGCTTACCTACTACGGAATCCGTATGGACAGTGGCGACCTTGCTTATCTTTCCAAGAAAGTCCGCAAAATGTTAGATGATGCCGGATTCCCGGACGCAGTTATCTCCGCTTCCAATGATCTGGATGAGTATCTGATTGAAAGCTTAAAGATTCAGGGGGCTACCATTACTTCCTGGGGTGTTGGAACCAACTTAATTACTTCCAAAGACAATCCTGCTTTCGGCGGTGTATACAAGCTGGCTGCTATCCAGAATGAAGCCGGTGAATTCATTCCAAAGATTAAGCTTTCTGAAAATGTGGAAAAAGTTACAAATCCTGGCAATAAAACTGTTTATCGTATTTATGATAAAGAAACCGGTAAGATTAAGGCTGACCTTATCTGTCTGGTGGGCGAAGTCTTTGATGAATCCAAGGACATGAAGCTCTTTGACCCGAACGCCCCATGGAAGAAAACAACTCTTCCTGGTGGAAGCTATACGCTGCGTGAACTTCTTGTTCCGGTTTTCCAGAAGGGCGAATGTGTTTACGAATCTCCAAGTGTTATGGATATTCAGCGTTACTGCACCAGAGAAAAAGATACCATCTGGGATGAGACAAAACGTTTCGTAAATCCACAGGAAATCTACGTTGATTTATCCGACAAATTATATGAAATGAAAACTGCTCTCTTAAATAAAGAGCATATGTAACTCGCAACTACGAGAAACACGCTTTGCGAGTTTCTCGAGTTATCGCGGTGCTCGCCAAATCTGAGTAGAAAAGAAGTTCGCTCAAGCAAGCTTGGCTCCTTCTTTTCTACTCAGATTTTTCTCGCTACTCGCGTAAAAAAAGAAACCGTCTTTACCGTTTTCCCGGCATAAGGTGGTTTCTTTATATAAGCAATAATGCCCTCTGTTGTTTTTCTTTTCTACAAACCTACGCTCGTTTATTCACATTTTTTCTTTCAGCTTAGTTAAATCCGACAATCTTCTGGGTCAGCTTATATGCTGCAACGGAAATCTTTCTTCCACCCTTACCTGGGAGATTCATGGACTGTCCTAAAATTCCCCTTCTTAAATGATGGAAAAGACGAAGGTCATAACCTTTGATATAAGACCAAAGTTCCCGTTTCTTCATGAGATTTTCTTCTGTCTCGGAACGCAGGCAAAGTACTGTCGATACTACAGTAATAATTTCAAGGTAATTAAACATATATTTTCTTAATTTTGGGTTTGCAATTTTCCACAAATTCACTTCTTCTATCATCAGTTTATTTACCTTAATCTGCTGATCAATTCTTCCAATCATAACCTTTTCATTGACAGACTGGTCTTCCCTTCCGATAAAATAACGATAGAAATCCACATTCATATAATACATGGTCTTTACATATGGCAACGGATTGTATACAAAAAGATTATCCACATAGAAGGTGTGTCTTGGCAGCTCAAGTCCGCAATCCTTTAATAACTGGGTACGGTAAATAACAGAATGCATCAGAATATAATGCCCCTTGCTGATATGCCTTACATCAGACCAGGTAAAGACTTCATTTTCCGGGAACATTCTGGTATATTTCATTACTTTTTTATGCTCTGCGCCCTGCTTCTCATATACGAAATTGCTGATAAACATATCAAGAGTAGTACTTCCGCCCACAAGTTCCCGTAATTTAGCAAGAATCTTGTGATAGCTCTCTTCATCTACCCAGTCATCACTGTCTACCACTTTAAAATACAGTCCGGTTGCATTGGCAATACCGGTATTTACAGCTGCACCGTGTCCACCATTTTCCTGATGGATTGCTTTAATAATAGTAGGATATTTCTTCTGATAACGGTCAGCAATCTCTGCTGTTGCATCCTTTGAGCCGTCATCTACGATTAAAATCTCCACATCTTCTCCACCTGTCAGCAGTGTTTCAATACAATGTTCCATATAATCCTGTGAATTGTAACATGGAATGGTTACTGATAATAATTTCATTCTTTTTCTCCAATCGTTTTTCGAAACATTTTATTTTAAAAGTTCTTTGGTAAGTTCTAATGCTTTCTCTGTCATGGCATCAATATTATAATATTTGTATTCTGCCAGTCTTCCCAAAAGATGCATATTCGGATATTTTCCGGTCAGTGCTTTATATTTTTCATATAATGACTGATTTTCTTCATTTAAAATGGCATAATAAGGAATCTCTCCTTCTGCTCCACTGTATGCAAATGGATATTCCTTTACAATCGTGGTTCCATCTGCCTGCTGCCCGGTCAGATACTTAAACTCCGTAATTCTGGTATAATCCTCGCTTACCGTATAATTTACAACACTGTGTCCCTGATAATCCGGTTTGTCATAATATTCAAAATCAAAGCGGAGGGAACGATATGGCAGTCTTCCATAACAGCATGCAAACAACTCATCCAGTGCTCCGGTATAAATGACATTTCCTTCGAATTTCTTTCCATCAAAATAAATGCCGTCCTCTGTAAATTTCAGTACCTCTCCGGCATCTACACCAGTTCTCACCTCAATGTCCGGATGGTCTAACATCTTTTCGAACATTGCAGTATAACCGTCCTTTGGCATACCCTGATACTTATCCTGGAAATATCTGTTATCATAAGAAATCAGCACCGGCACACGTCCTGTTACCTCCGGGCTTATCTCCTCTGGTTTCTGTCCCCACTGCTTCATCGTATAATAAAGGAAAACATTTTCGTATACATAATCCGCAATCTTCCGGATATCTGCATCTTCATTTTCCCGTAATTTCATAATCGGAACCCGGCTTCCCTCTCCGTATGCGGCAATCAGCTTCTGCTCTAACCGGTCTGCCTGCTCTTTCCCATAAACCATATGTAAAGTATTCAGGTTAAATGGTACCGGAATCAGTGTCCCATGCACATTTGCTACTACCTCATGACCAAAGAAATACCAGTCTGTAAATCTTGACAGATACTGATATACTTCTTCCTTATTTGTATGAAAAATATGTGGACCATATTCATGTATTACAATTCCATGGTCATCCGGTCTGTCATAACAGTTTCCTGCAATATGATTTCTCCGTTCCAATAAAAGAACCTTCTGCTTTCCTTCTTCTGCCAGCTTTCTTGCTGCCACACTGCCGGCGATTCCGGCTCCGATTACAATGCTGTCGTACATTTCTGTTCTCCTTCCCCCTTGGTAATCCTCATTCAATTATACACATTTGTCATTTGTTTTCCAATTCATTTTTTCTTAGGATTTCTTTAAGGCACTTCGTTTACAATTTATTCATATTTTATTTACAGCCTTCTAACAATCCGGGCATATTGTTTTCACATTCTGCTTTTATACTATAACTAAGCTGAGAAAGAAAAGCGATAATTTTATTTTTTCATAGACCTTGCATCTGATGCAAGGTTCCTCCCAAAAAATAGTGTTTTTAACACTTACCATAAAAAATCTTTTTCATATGAAAGGCCGGTGATAATCACCGGCTCCCTCTTTTTTCTATGGCTTTTCTGCTATTCTTCCTTATATCTGTCATTTCCAAGACGAATGTTCATATATCCCGTGTATCTGGAAAATGCTGCCGGAATCGGATACTGTTCTTCCGTTTCTTTCACATCCACAAAGAGCATATTCTGATACTCCTGCTCTGTCTCATCAATCTGCACTGCATATCCTGTCATATGCCATTCAATATGGGAAAAAATATGCCTGCTGTCTTCTAATTTTTTCAAACGAATCGGTGACAACCCCATTTTCTTAAGATAGGTAATAACTTCCTCTTCCTTAAGATGCCCTTCCACATTTGGGAATTCATAGAGTCCAGCTAAAAGTCCCTTGTTGGTCCGTTTATGCAAAAGGACCTTATCCTCTGCCTTTATAACAAGAACTGTTCTGTCCTCTATCCTTCTTGCCTTCGCCTTGCTCTTTACCGGAAGTTCTCTCCAGCGTCCGCTCTTTTGTGCCCGGCAGACTTCTTTCCAAGGACATGCTTCGCATAAAGGTGCCCCATTCGGCAGACATACCGTTGCACCAAGCTCCATCAGTGCCTGGTTAAAAGCTCCCGCCCTGTTTTCCGGCATAATTTCCAATAAGTCCTTCTCCATTGCCGTCCGCACAGATGCTTTCATGATATCCGCATCATCCTCTGTTACCCGGGATATGACACGGAGCACATTTCCATCCACCGCCGGTACCGGAATGCCAAATGCGATAGATGCAATGGCTCCTGCCGTATAATGACCAATTCCTTTCAACTTTGTCAGTGCCTCATAATCTGCCGGAAGCTCTCCATGATAATTCTCCATGACCGTCTGTGCTGCAATCTGCATATTTCTCACCCGGTTGTAGTATCCAAGTCCTTCCCAGAGTTTCAAAAGCTTCTCCTCCGGGCAGTCTGAAAGCGCTGCCACATCCGGCAGCTCCTTTAAAAACCGGTCAAAATATGGTTTTACCGCTTCCACTCTGGTCTGCTGCAGCATAATTTCAGACACCCACACCCGGTATGGGGTCGGCTCATTGCGCCAGGGCAACACTCTGGCATGGTCTTTAAACCAATTTAATAATGGTTCTATCAGGGTTGTCAGGTCAAATGGTTCTCTCATGATTCCTCTTTCTAATTCTATTTCGTGGTTATTGCTAATATTCCGGCAGTCCGGGTATCTTATCAACAATACCATCTACTCACGTAAATCAAATGCATCACATAATAATTTTCCAATTATCAGAACTGTGCTACGAATTCAGCAATTTTCTCCAGACAGGCACGAATGACATCCTGCGAATATGCATAGGAGCATCGTACAAAGCCTTCTCCGCATGTACCGAAGGCATTTCCCGGGATAACGGCTACCTTCTGTTCCTGCAACAGGCGGTTACAGAATTCTTCACTGGTAAGTCCTGTTTTTCGAATGTCCGGAAATACATAGAATGCGCCTTCCGGTTCTGCTACGGCTAATCCCATCTTACGGAATCCCTCTACCATCAGTGTTCTTCTGGCATCATACTCTTCCCGCATGACTGCAATCTCTTCATCTCTCACCGGACTGGTCAATGCTTCCAATGCCGCATACTGGCTGGTGGTTCCTGCTGACATAGTTGTAAACTGATGTATTTTATTCATATGGAAAATAACATCCTTTGGTCCTGCTGCAATTCCCATACGCCATCCGGTCATGGCAAATGCTTTGGAAAATCCGTTTAATACAACGCAGCGCTCATACATGCCCGGAAGGGATGCGATGGAAACATGTTTCTTTCCATAGGTTAATTCTGCATAGATTTCATCGGTAATCACGAACAAATCATGTTCCTTTACCACTTCTGCGATTGCCTCTAAATCTTCCTTTTCCATAATGGCTCCGGTCGGATTGTTCGGATAGGAAATCAGTAAGACTTTGGATTTCTCCGTTATCTTTTCCTCTAACTGTTCTCTGGTCAGACGGAATTTATTCTCCGCTCTTAATTTTAATGATACCGGAACACCGCCACATAATTCAATACATGGAATATAGGAAACGTAGGAAGGTTCTGCCACTAAGACTTCCTCCCCCGGATTCACCAGTGTCCGAAGAGCTAAATCAATTCCTTCGCTGGCCCCCATGGTAATCAGTATTTCGTCCTGTTTATCATAATGCAAATCAAATTTTGTCAGATAATCCGCTGCCGCTGCACGCAGCTCTACCGTTCCGCGGTTATCGGTGTATTTGGTATCCCCCTTTTTTATAGAAGCAATCGCTGCCTCTCTTACATGCTCCGGTGTCGGGAAATCCGGTTCGCCTACACCCAGTGAAAGTGCGCCTTCCATGGTATTTGCCACATCAAAGAAATCCTTGATTCCGGAATCCGGCATATCCTGTACGATTTTTGATAAGTATGATTTTGTATCTTTCATTTTCATTGACCTCTCTTTGTACAAGTCCTGTCATGTAATTACGCAATTATTTTTTAGAAGCAGTGGTTTTCGAATTTTAAGCAGCTTTTCTATAAGATTTTTTGTTGAAAGCAGAATGTATACAATTCTTAAAAGTGCTTTTTTCTTATTGTTGTCTGTTTTGCCGCCTGCTTTGACCGGATGCCTTCCAGGGTCCGTCTGTTACGGATATCTAAGGCACCTTTAAGCAGCTCTAGGCATTTCTGCTTATAAAGCTGTTTTTCCGGCAACCGGCGCATAGTCACATCCGTGCTCCAATGCGCCTTCCTGGCACATCCATGTGCCAGGATTGCCAGTTGACAAAAGAAATGCCAAGAGCTGCTAGCAAGGCACCTAAATGATATCCGTATTCAGGCGAACCCTAGAAGGCATACTGTCAAACATTGGAAAAACAGGTATTATCCCAAGAGAAAAAAGCGCTTTTGTAGAATTGTGGCATTCTGATTTCTAAAAAGACTATAGAAAAGCTGCTTAAAATTCCAAAAATCCGCTTTCTCACAAAAACCATTGCGTAATCACATGACAAGTCTTTTCCTATTGTAGCACAATCCCTGTAAAATACCAGTTTTTATTGACAAATCCCCCCAAAAGTTATACCATTATAAGTATCGAAACATTGTTAATAATTTATCAATCAGGAGGGTCCTATTTCATGAACAACTTAACTTTAACAGTTGAAAACGAAATTGCAGTTCTTACTATTACCAGACCTGCAGCATTAAACGCATTGAATTCCGAAACATTGGATGAACTGAACACTGTTCTTACCGAAATCGAAGGAAGAGACGATATCAAAGTCGTTATCTTAACCGGTGGTGCTGATAAGAAAGGTAACGAATTCAAATCTTTCGTTGCTGGTGCTGACATCGCTGAGATGGTTAACTTCTCTGCTGCTGAAGCAAGAGCATTCGGTATGAAAGCTTCTGTTCCATTCTTTAAATTAATGAATATGAGACAGGTAACTATTGCTGCTGTTAATGGATTCGCTTTAGGTGGCGGATGCGAAATTTCTATGGCATGTGATATCCGTATTGCTTCTGACAACGCAGTATTCGGACAGCCTGAGTGTGGTCTTGGAATCATCCCAGGATTCGGTGGTACACAGAGACTTGCCCGTCTTGTTGGCATGGGACGTGCAAAAGAAATGATCTTCACCTGCGATAACATCGATGCAAACGAAGCATACCGCATCGGACTTGTAAACAAAGTTGTTGCAAAAGAAGAATTAATGCCAACCGCAAAAGCTATGGCAGAGAAAATTATCTCTAAAGGAAGCTATGCAGTATCTATCGCAAAAGCTGCTATCAACAACGGATATGATATGGATATCAAGAATGCTGTTGAAATGGAAGCTAACCTGTTTGGCGTAACCTGCTCTACCCATGATAAAAAAGAAGGCATGAGTGCTTTCTTAGAGAGAAGAGCTGCTGACTTAACAGATTTCTAATTGAACTTATACTTAGACAATATCAAAGGGGATATTCCAGTATCATCTGGGATATCCCCTTTCATAAAAGGAGAATGCATCATGTTAGATAAAAAAATTGGTTTTATCGGAAGCGGTAATATGGGTCGTGCCATGATTGGCGGAATTATCTCTTCCGGTCTGGTTCCTGCCAGCCACCTGATTGCCAGTGCGAAAACCCAGGCCACACTGGATACACTTTCTGAGCAGTATGGTATCCGCACCACCTTAGACAATGAGACTGTTGCTGTAGAATCCGATATCATTTTTCTTGCTGTAAAACCATATCTTTATGAAACAGTCATCAAAGAAATCAAAGACAGTGTTACCGATGACAAAATCATAGTTGCCATTGCTGCCGGACAGACCATTTCACGGATTGAATCTTTATTCAGCAAAGATATTAAACTGGTTCGTACCATGCCAAATACACCGGCTATGGTTCAGGAAGCCATGTCTGCCATTACCCCAAATGAGCATATCACAGAAGAAGAAACCAAAATGGTTGTCTCTCTCTTTGAAAGCTTTGGTAAAGCAGAAATTGTACCGGAAAGTCTTATGGATGCCGTAGTCGGAGTCAGTGGTTCCTCACCGGCTTATGTCTATATGTTTATTGAAGCAATGGCTGACGCAGCTGTTAATGACGGTATGCCGCGTGCCCAGGCTTATAAATTTGCTGCCCAGTCCGTTCTTGGTGCAGCTAAAATGGTATTAGAGACCGGTAAACATCCGGGCGAATTAAAGGATGCAGTCTGCTCCCCGGCTGGAACTACCATTGCTGCTGTGGCAAAATTAGAGGAAGGCTCCTTCCGCAGCACCGTAATTGCTGCCCAGAATTCCTGCTCTGAAAAATCCCGTGCCATGAGTAAACTCTCTGATTGATATTAAAGGCATATAAGAAACCCCGGAAGAACTAATTTACATACAATCGTTCTTCCGAGGTCTTTTTCTCACTACTGCTATTTTTATCTGTCTCTACAGTTATTTTACAGCCTATTTTTTACCTGCTTTTATAAATCTTTAAGCACATCATCATAAAGGGCATCTAACATTTCCTTTAACTGCTTTTCAATGGTATCAAAATAAATTTCTGCCGTATCGTTGTCAAATTCCATCTCATTGCCGATTTCCATCACAATGTCAAGGATTCCGCTGTTCAACTCATCAATTGCATTTTCCACAATCTCTTCAAAAGTGCAGTAGGCATCGCCTGTCATATGCACAATAAAATCTTTCTTATCTATCTTTCCACGGAATTTGTATTCATCGGTAAAAAGGCTCCAGCCATCTCCGGCTGCCTCCCTCATCTCATTTTGAATGGATTTATAATCCAGTGGTACATAGTTTTGCTTAAAAAATTCTTCAAAAGATGCTTTATCTTTATATTCTTCCATTCCAATTCCTCTGTCTAAATTTCCTGTAAATGTTCTAACGCCTGCTCCGGCAAAATGCATTTTCCATGCTCCATAATATATGCCCGGGTCGGTCCATGCGCATAAATATCATCTGCAAATTCCAAAGAAGCACTTAAAAGACGACAAAGCTGTTTATCACTAAGTTCTCCCTTCTCAAACAAAAGATAATAAGCATCCTCTCTGGTCAGATAATAAAGACTGCTCTTCATCGGCAGATCCAGACGGACGCCCTTGGCATAACAAATTGCACGTTCCATGCTTGCAAAGCAAAGCTGATAAAAATTCCGGTCTTTTAGTGTAAAGCCACCGGTAGACTGTTTCTTATCTGTGCTTTCTTCTGCCCTGGAATCTGACTGCTCCGGCTGTATTTCTGCAATGCCTTCATCCGTATGATTCTGATTTGCCAGCTCTTTTGACGTCTGTTTCAGATTTTCAATATCAGGAGCATTCTTAACCAGACTTTCTACTGCAGACTTCAGATTTTCCAACATATTGCTGATGCCAAGCTCCGGCTTCTCAGAAAAAGTAAGTGCCAGCGTATGCTCCGGCAGTACTGCAACCTGAATGGTAATATTTCCACCCTGTACTTTATATCCGACCTCTTCTTCTGCCATGGAAATAATCTTACGCAGAAACGATTCTGTTCTTCCGTCATTCTGTAGAAAATCATCTACTTCCAGCCCATTTTCCATTAATTCTTCTTCTGAAATAATACAGCGCACCGTATCCACATCGATTCTTTTAAATCTCATAAACAATCACCTGCCATTATTCTCGCTGTGTTTTCCCTTATTTGTAACCTTACTATACACTAAAAGCCCTTTCTTTTCAACCGGAAAGCTTTTATAATATAGGTATTCAGCCAGTAAACATCTGGCAATTCCATGACACTGAAAAGGAGGAGCATTATGCACCGGATTATCTTTCATATTGATGTCAATTCTGCTTTTTTAAGCTGGAGCGCTGTCGACCGCCTAGAGCATGGTGAAACTTTAGATATCCGCACTATACCGGCAATTATTGGCGGTGACTCTGCCACAAGACACGGCGTGGTTCTTGCCAAGTCTGTGCCTGCCAAAGCCTATAAGATTGTCACCGGCGAACCGGTTGCCAATGCTTTACGTAAATGTCCTACCCTTATGCTGGTTCCGCCGGATCATGCCATGTACCAGAAAAAAAGCCATGCACTTATGGAACTGCTACATACCTATACCGATGATATCGAGCAGCTTTCCATAGATGAATGTTTTCTTGACTTTACGCCCATTGCCCACCGGTATGAATCTCCTCTTGCAGCAGCCAAAATCATTTCCACAAATATTAAATCACGATTTGGTTTTACCGTTAATATCGGAATTGCTCCCAATAAGCTTCTGGCGAAGATGGCAAGTGATTTTACCAAGCCGGATCGGATTCACACTCTTTTTCCGGATGAAATTGCTCAAAAAATGTGGCCGCTTCCGGTGGATGATCTCTACATGGTAGGGCATTCCAGTGCTGCCCGGTTGAAAGCACTTGGCATCCGTACCATCGGAGAACTTGCGGCCACTGACCCGGATTACCTCCGGCAGGAATTCAAAAGCCACGGCACACTGATGTGGGAATATGCCAATGGAATCGGAGATGACCATGTGCATTCTACCAGGCGGGAAGCCAAGGGGATTGGCAATTCCACCACTTTAAAGGAGGACGCCCGCACCTTAGCAGATGCAAAAAAGGTTCTGCTCTCTCTTTCCGAATCTGTATCCATGCGCCTTCGGAAAGAAAAAATGTTAGCTCAGAGCATCACGGTAGAAATCCGCTACCATGATTTTACCAATACTTCCCACCAGTGCAGTCTCCTCTCAGCCACAAATACTACAGATGCCCTTTATAAAACTGCCGTTTCCCTTTTCCAGCAGCTCTGGAATAAGGAACCTGTCCGGCTCCTTGGCATCCGTACCAGCCGTCTGCTTCCTGAAGATGCACCGGTGCAGCTTTCTATTTTTGATTATGCAGCCGATTCATCGGCATCTGCCATGATTTCCACAGAAAGTACAGCTTCCGGCAGTCCGCTCCCAGATGGCAATAAAAAAAACTGCACCCAGATGCCTTCTGCCAATAAGCAAAAGCAACTGGATGCAGCCATTGATTCTATTCGGAAACGTTTTGGGTCGAAGGCTCTTGTCCGGGGGAGTTTTCTTCCGTCTCCTGAGTCAGATCCGAAAAAGAATCATCCATCGGACTGACGTTTGAGATGGTATAGTAGAATAATGGATCCGGAAGTTCATCCTTATATCCATTATCGTTTAATATAAACTGGAAGGTTCTGTTACTGCTTCCCTCTGCATCACTATAGGTTAAGAGGGAGGCCGTTACAAGATAACTTCCATCCTCTTGTGCAATCCAGTCATCAAACTGTGCCTGCACCGTTGTATCCTCACCATAAGGCATCTGAAATGCCCCTTTATCTATAATGTAACTCTTACTTTCATTCTCATAGCGGATTGCAGTAAACTTCCTGCCAGAAGAAAGGTAAGTAAAAGTGCGCCTTTTCTTCCTTTTTTCGTGGTTCTCATCATGCATTTCTCCTTCCGTATACATAAGTTGCAAAATAAATGATGGCTGCTACAATCACAATCATCGGACCTGTTGCAACATTGGTAAAATAGGAAATCATCAATCCGAGCAATCCCGAAAACAGGGAAAAGATAACGGAAAATAAATGATATTCCCGCATGTTGACCGAAATATTCCGGCTTGCTGCTGCCGGAAGAATCAGCAGTGCATTGATGATCAAAATTCCAATCCATTTAATGGAAAGCATTACAATTAACGCAATAAAAATTGCAAAAATATTTTCTATCAGCTTCACCCGGATTCCCCGGCTCTTTGCCAGCGCCCGGTGCAGGCTTACCGCATTTAACTTATTAAATGCCAAGCCCCAGAAAATCAGTGTTGCCGCAAAAATCAGAATCAGATAAATAATTTCCTTTTTAGAGATGCTTAAAACATCACCTACCAAAAGACTGGAATATTTGCTGAAATTGCCACCTTTCGATAAGATGGCCAGTCCCACAGCAATACATGCTGAAGAAAAAACGGAGATAATCGTATCTCTGGATGCCGATGCTTTACTGCTGATATAGTTTAGTAATAATGCAAAAATTACTGCAAAAATAATCATGGATAAGGTCGTATCTGCAACTCCCATCACAACGCCAAGAGCAATTCCCGTCAATGCAGAATGACCTAATGCATCTGAGAAAAATGCCATTTTGTTATTTACAATCATGGTTCCAAGGATTCCAAACAATGGTGTGATAATCAGGATTGCGATAAATGCATTCCGCATAAATCCATAAGACCACCACGCGGTAAAAAATTCTATCATCCCCGCACCTCCATATCTGTAAATACCTGTTTAAAAGCATCACTGTCATAGACTTCCTTCGGTGTTCCCTGGGTCAGCACTTTGCCATCTATGAGAACCACATGGTCTGCATATTTTCTTACATAATCAAGGTCATGGGAAATCAATAAAACTGCCAGGTCAAAATTTTCCTTCAGATATTCGATATTCCGGTAAAATAACTCCATCCCATTCTGGTCAATACCAGACACCGGCTCATCCAAAAGCAGCAGATTCGGTTCATCCATCACTGCCATGGAAAGAAGTACACGCTGTAATTCCCCACCGGAAAGATTACATACCTGCTTGTCAATCAAATGCTCGGCTTCAAACATTTTTAAGCTTTCTTTGATTTCCTGATATAGTTTTTTGCTCTTATATAAAAATACCGGCCGGTTGGACTGATAGCTTGCAATCATATCATAGACACTGACCGGAGTGGATTTCTCGATATTTAGATTCTGTGGTACATAACCAATCTTAAGCTTCTGGATATGACCATTTTCCCTGTCCTTAAATTCAATGCTTCCCGTGTGTGGAATGTCATTTAAAATAGCCCGGATCAGAGTTGATTTTCCTGCTCCGTTCCGACCAATCAGTACCGTCAGTGTTCCACAATGAATATGCAGATTCACATCTGACAATATCTGCTGTTCTCCAATAGTAACACCCAGATGGTTAATCCGGATACAATGCAGTCCACATGGTTTTACTATTTTTCTCATTCTGCAAAAGCCTCCTTCAGCAGTTCCATATTATGTCTCATTGCATCAAGATAGCTGTCCTTTTCATACTCCCCACGGGTTAAGGTATCAAGATAACATACTTTCGCATCGGTCTCCCGTTCTACCGTATCTCCCATATCTTTGCCATAGAGTTCTTCTGCCAGCACCACTGATATATCATTCTTTTCAATGGCTCCCATCACATCTGCCACTTCACCGGCACTGACCTGACGCTCCTCATCCAAATCCATGGTATAGGAAATCTCCATATCATAGTCCTCTGCCACATAGGCATAGGCTTCATGGAAAATAACAATATGCTTTCCTGCTAATTCTTCCTTTAAGGACTGCTGCTCGCTCTCTAAATCCTCAAGCTTTGCCAGGTACTCCTTTGCATTGCTTTCATAGGCATCCTGATGCTTCGGATCTATCCTGCAAAGACCTTCTAAAATATTTTTCACCTGCTGCTTATATAACGCAATGCTCATCCATGCATGGGCATTCACATCTCCGTGATTGTGTCCATCTTCATGAGTATCCTCGGTATCTCCGTGGATATGCTCCTCTGCAGCATCTTCATGGGCATCTCCGTGAGCATGTTCCTCTCCTTCATCCTCTTCGGACAAAAGATTAAGTTCCTCGCAGGCATTTACAATGGAAAGATTCTTATAATCTGCTGCCACATCCGATAAAAAAGATTCGATTCCGCCGCCATTTACAATAAACACATCTGCACCGGAAAGGAGCTTCATGTCTGCCGGAGTCAGCTGGTAATCGTGAAGGCAGCCGGTCTGCGGCTCACTGAGATTCTGCAAATCCACACCCGGAGTGTCTCCGATGACATTCATTGCTGCAATATACATCGGATAAAAGGATGTTACTACCGTAAGTTCACTATCCTGCTGTTTTGTCTCTTCTTTTACATATAATTGTGTCAGTCCTGCACCAGTCAATAAAAGTACCAGCAGAAGAACCGTTACAAATACATATTTATTCTTCATAGCCAACAGCCTCATCCATAATCTGCCAGATTTCTTCCCTGCCCTGCTTGGTTACTGCAGAAAACGGAACAATTACCGTTCCCGGTTTTACTTTCAGACCTTCTTTTACTGCCTTGATACATTTTGGCACCTGGCTTCTCTTCAGCTTGTCCAGCTTGGTTGCCACAATAACCGGATCAAAGCCCTGATGGATAATCCAGTCATACATCAGTTTATCATTGGCAGACGGGTCATGCCTGATATCAATTAATAAGAATACCCGGCGCAGCTGCTTTGAGGTATGCAGATAATTTTCAATCATTTTACCCCATTTTGCTTTCTCACTCTCTGCTACTTTTGCATAACCATATCCCGGCAAATCCACCAGATACATGGCATCATTGATATTATAGAAATTAATGGTCTGTGTCTTTCCCGGCTGTGCAGAGGTTCTTGCAAGGGATTTCCGGTTCATCAGTGCATTAATTAATGATGACTTTCCAACATTGGATTTTCCTGCAAATGCCACCTCCGGCAATGTATTCTCCGGAAGCTTACTGGTAACACCACACACCGTTTCCAAGTTTACTTCTTTTATAACCATTTTCTGCTCCTTTACTACTCTTTTACAAAAGCAACCTTTAAGATATCTTCGATGGTATCTGCATAGACAATTTCTAAATCCTTTTTAATCTCTGCTGAGAGTTCCTCGATATCTTTTTCATTTTTTCCCGGCACACAGACCGTCCGGATACCGGCATTTTTCGCTGCTAATGTTTTCTCTTTTAATCCACCAATCGGAAGCACTCTGCCGCGGAGGGTAATCTCTCCTGTCATGGCAACATCAGCACGCACCTTTTTCCCGGTAATGGCAGAAAGCATTGCGGTTGCCATGGTAACACCGGCGGACGGTCCATCCTTTGGTACGGCTCCTTCCGGAATGTGGATATGTATATCATGTCTGGTAAAGAAATCGTCCGGTATCTGATACTGCTCACTGACAGAACGGATATAACTGATTCCAGCCTGTGCAGACTCTTTCATGACATCGCCAAGCTGTCCTGTCAGTTTAAATTCACCTTTTCCCGGCATTACATTTACTTCGATTTCTAATGTATCACCACCGACACTGGTCCATGCCAGTCCCCGGACAATACCAACCTCGTCCTTCTCATTCTTCTTATCAAAGGTATATTTCTCTTTGCCAAGATAATGTTCTAAGTTCTTTGTGCTTATAGTAACTTTCTTTTTCTTGCCCTCGTAAATCTCTCTTGCTGCTTTTCTGCAGATTTCACCGATTTTGCGTTCTAAGTTACGCACACCGGCTTCTCTTGTATAGCTGCGAATCAGCTGCTCAATTGCACCATTCTGGAATGTAAGCTCTGATTCCTTTAAGCCATTTTTCTCAATCTGCTTTGCTATAAGATGTTCTTTTGCAATGTGAGCCTTTTCATTTTCCGTATAACTGCTTACCTCAATCAGCTCCATACGGTCTAACAGAGGTCTTGGTATTGTCTGTACGGAATTGGCTGTCGCAATAAACAATACCTCAGACAAATCTACCGGAAGCTCCACATAGTGGTCCCTGAAATGGCTGTTCTGCTCATTATCCAATACTTCCAGCAGTGCAGAAGATGTATCTCCCTTATAATCACTGCTTACTTTATCAATCTCATCTAAAAGCATCAGCGGGTTCTTTACTCCGGCACTCTTTAAACCATTGATAATTCTGCCCGGCATTGCCCCCACATAGGTCTTTCTGTGTCCACGAATCTCTGCCTCATCACGGACACCGCCGAGACAGATTCTGACATACTTTTTATTCAATGCTTTTGCCACAGAACGGGCAATGCTTGTCTTGCCGGTTCCAGGAGGTCCCACCAGACAGATAATTGGACTTTCTCCTTTATGAGTCAGATTCCGGACTGCTAAGAATTCCAGCATACGCTCTTTTACTTTTTCCAGTCCGTAGTGGTCCTCGTCTAAAATTTTCTCTGCATTAGCTAAATCTTTATTATCCTTAGAAGCCTTATTCCATGGCAGTTCCAGCAATGTCTCAATATAGCCTCTGCTGACTGCACTTTCCGAAGAACTGGATGCAATATTCTTAAAACGCTCAATCTCTTTTTTAATTCTCTCTTTAACCGTCTTATCTGCCTTCAGTTTCTTTACTTCCTCTAAAAAGTGTTCCGCATCTGACTGTGTATTATCCTCACCTAGTTCTTCCCGAATCAGTTTCATCTGTTCCCGTAAAAGATATTCCTTCTGATTCTTATCCACGCGTTCTTTCACCTTCGCCTGAAATTCATTTTTCAGGGAAATAACTTCTACTTCATTCAGCAGAATTGCCATTAAAGTCTCATACTGGGAAGTGAGATCTACTGCCTCTAAGATTTTCTGTTTCTGGGTATAATAAAGCGGCAGATTGTATGCAACCTGCTGCATCAAAGTTCCAACGTCCTGCTGTTCTTCTACCTGACGTAAGAATTCTTTGCTCATATGTCCATTGGCTTTTTGATATTTCAGTACGGTTTCCCTGATACAGCGAAGCATTGCTTCCTTCGCTTCCGGCATCAGTTCTTCCTCTTCTGCCGTTTTTTCATCAAAAAGGATGACCTCTGCCATCAGATACTTCTCCTGTGACAGAAAAGAGGCTAACTCGCCTCTTTCCAATCCTTCTACCAAAACACGCACGATTTCATTTGGCATCTTTATTACCTGCTTTACTTCAGCAATAACACCAATCTGATATAAATCATCCCTGGCCGGCTCCTCTACGGAAGCATCCTGCTGTGTAATCAGGAATATTTTCTGGTCTCCAACCATCGCCTCTTCTATGGCATGAATGGAACGGTCCCTGCTAATATCAAAATGAGCCACCATTCCCGGCAGAATGGTCATTCCACGAAGTGCAACTGCCGGTAAATGAATTACTGTCCTGCTCATCTTTTTCTCCTCTTTTTATGCGTTACGATATTCTATCTCCGCTTTCTTGTCTTCTACCGTTTCTTTTGTAATGGTGCATTTTACAATACTCTCATCAGAAGGGATCTGATACATTAAATCCATCATGGTATCTTCCATAATTGCACGAAGTCCACGGGCACCGGTCTTACGGGCTAAGGATTTCTCTGCAATTGCTTCTACTGCATCATCTTCAAATTCCAGCTCTACGCCGTCAATTTCAAACAGCTTCTTATACTGCTTAATCAGTGAATTCTTCGGCTCCTTTAAGATACGGATTAACGCTTCCTTATCCAGCTGCTCTAAGGATACATTTACCGGAACACGTCCGATAAACTCCGGAATCAGACCGAATTTAATAAAATCTCCCGGCAGTACCTGCTTTAAGACTTCGCTCAGATTACGCTCGGTACGGTCTGCAATATCTGCGTTAAAGCCGATGGATTTCTGATCCATACGCTGCTCGATAATCTTCTCTAATCCATCAAATGCTCCACCACAGATAAATAAAATATTCGTAGTATCAATCTGGATTAATTCCTGCTGTGGATGCTTTCTTCCACCCTGTGGTGGAACGGAAGCCACAGTTCCCTCTAAGATTTTTAATAATGCCTGCTGTACACCTTCACCGGACACATCTCTGGTAATGGATACATTTTCAGATTTCTTCGTAATCTTATCAATCTCATCGATGTAAATAATACCGCACTGGGCGCGCTCGATATTGTAATCTGCTGCCTGAATCAGTTTCAGAAGGATATTCTCTACGTCTTCACCGACATAGCCTGCTTCTGTTAATGTGGTGGCATCTGCAATGGCAAACGGTACATTTAAGACTCTTGCCAGTGTCTGTGCCAGAAGTGTCTTACCGGAACCGGTCGGTCCTAACATCAGAATGTTACTCTTCTGCAATTCCACATCATTCATATCTACATCAGAAGTAATTCTTTTATAGTGATTATATACGGCTACAGAGAGGACTTTTTTGGCTTCGTCCTGACCGATTACATATTCATCTAAAAATTTCTTCATCTCTTCCGGTTTAATCAGGTTGATTTCTTCTAAATCTTCCTTTCCTTTTCCGGAAATCTCCTCATCTTCGAATTCCTCCTCTATGATTTCTGCACAGATGTCCACGCATTCATCACAGATATATGCACCGTTTGGTCCTGCAATCAGCTTGCGTACCTGATCCTGTGATTTTCCGCAAAAGGAACATCTGATTTTGTCCTCGCTATTTCTTCCTGCCATCTTTCCACCTCGATTATTTCCATCTATCTTTTCTAAATCCTTCGTAAAAAAGGTAAAGGCTGCCCGTAGTCGAATTCCGCATATGTGCTTCGGATAATCCGCCCAGAGACAGCCTCTTTCTTATTTCTCTTATCTTGCTGTAATTACACCGTCAATCAGGCCATACTCCTTTGCCTCTTCTGCGGACATATAATAGTCACGCTCTGTATCTGCGGCAATTACATCATATGGCTTTCCGGTATTTGCAGCTAAAATCTCGTTCAAACGTTTCTTGGTCTTTAAGATATTCTCTGCTGCAATCTGAATCTCAGTTGCCTGTCCTTTTGCTCCACCGGAAGGCTGATGTATCATAATCTCTGCATTTGGTAATGCAAATCTCTTTCCTTTTGTTCCACCGGACAACAGGAATGCACCCATGCTGGCTGCAAGTCCGATACAAATTGTAGATACATCACATTTGATATACTGCATGGTATCATAAATTGCCAATCCGCCTGTTACAATTCCACCCGGAGAATTGATGTATAACTGAATGTCTTTTCCCGGATCTTCGGACTCTAAGAATAAAAGCTGTGCCACTACCAGACTGGCTGTGGTCTCATTTACCTCTTCACCAAGGAAAATAATTCTATCCTTTAATAATCTGGAGTATATGTCGTAACTACGCTCTCCTCTGCTGGTCTGTTCAATGACATAAGGTACTAAACTCATATGATAACCTCCATTTCTACCATACATTCTGCTGCAACTTTATCTCTGGTTCAAGTGGTTTGCGTAAAACAGACCGACCTGATTCCAAGTCAGTCTGTCTCTTTACGTGCTTCTCTTATGCTTCTGCGTTAGCTGCTGCTTCTGCCTCTTTTTCTTTTTTAGTCTTAGCTTTTGCTCTTTCTTTTACATTGTCCATGATGAACTGAACTGCTTTTTCAATTGCAATATCACGTTTCATGGATTCTTTCTCGTCATCGCCAACATACTCTTTGAGCTTATCAGCTTCCATTCCGTATGCTTTTGCCATCTTCTCGATTTCAGCATTTACATCATCTTCTGTAATCTCGAAGTTTTCTTCTTTTGCAATCTGTTCTAATACTAAGCTGCTCTGGATTCTTGTTAATGCTTCCGGACGAACCTGCTCTTTCATCTTGTCCATAGTCATTCCAGAGAACTGCATATACTGGTCAAAGCTTAATCCCTGCTGGGCAAGTCTCTGAGCGAATTCCTGAATCATATTCTGTACCTGGGATTCAATCATTGCATCCGGGATTTCCATCTCAGATTTCTCGATAATCTTCTTGATTGCTTCATCCTCTTTGGTACGTTTTGCATTGTTCTCTTTGGTCTCTTCTAAGTTCTTCTTCACGCTCTCTTTATATTCTTCTAAAGTTTCGAATTCAGAAACATCAGATGCGAACTCATCGTTTAACTCTGGAAGTTCTTTTGTCTTAATCTCGTTAATCTTAACTTTGAATACTGCTGGTTTTCCAGCTAAGTCTTCTGCATGATATTCCTTCGGGAATGTAACGTTTACTTCTACCTCATCGCCAGTGTTCTTTCCTACTAACTGATCTTCGAATGTATCGATGAAGGAATGGGAACCGATCTCTAATGGATGATTCTCTCCTTTTCCACCTTCAAATGCGACACCGTCTACGAATCCTTCGTAGTCGATAACTGCTGTATCACCTTCTGCAACAGGTCTGTCTGTTACAGTTACAGTTCTTGCATTGTTATTTCTTTCTCTCTCTAATGCTTCTGCAACTTCTTCATCAGATACGGATGTGTCAATCTTTGTTACAGTTACACCATTGTATTTACCAAGTTTAACTTCTGGTCTCTTTGCAACTTCTGCTGTGAAGATGAATGGTTTTCCTTTTTCTAACTGAACCACATCAACAGTTGGCTGGGAAACGATATCTACACCACTCTCATCGATTGCTGCCGGATAAGCTTCCTGCATCATGATATTTGCAGCATCTTCATAGAAGATTTCCGGACCATACATTTTCTCTACCATAGCCATTGGAACTTTTCCTTTACGGAATCCAGGGATGCTGATTTTGTTTTTCTGCTTATTGTATGCAGCTTTCAAAGCCTCTGCCACTTTATCTTCTGCCACTTCAATTGTAAGCTTTACCATATTTTTCTCTAAATTTTCAACCTGTACACTCATTCTCGTTTCTTCCTCCTTATAACTATATATAAAATATACATGTACAAATATTTTCTTATCTTACGACTGCTCCCCTAAAAATAGGCATACTTAGAGCTACTAACAGTCATTTAGAGATTATAACACACCGTTTGTAAAATTACTAGCTTTTTTTTCGGTACAAGATTTCAACCAGATTTCAATTGGTGGCAGTCATGTAAAAAGCCCCCGGGAAATGCACTTTCGTGCTTTTCCCGAAGGCTTTTTGTCTTTCTTCTTATTTAGACATCTGCTCTTCCTGTCTCATGATCATTTTCTTAACCATTTCTCCACCGATAGAGCCAGCCTGTCTGGATGTCAGGTCACCGTTGTATCCCTCTTTTAAAGGTACTCCGATTTCAGATGCAACCTCCTGTTTAAAACGGTGCATTGCCTCTTTTGCCTGTGGCACTGCCATCTGGTTACTTGAATTAGAACTGTTTGTTCCGCTCATTTGTTTCTACCTCCATAGTTTCTTCTCTTTGTTATCTATTTTCAGATAAGCTTTTGTTCGTTGCTTATCCTGTTTTTAGTATGGCTTCCAGAGAATAAATTATGTTGGTAAGTTCTGGTTATTTTTATTTAAAATACATGATATTTGCTTCCATCGCATCAATATCTGCCTGTGAATCCAGCCACTTTACAATAGCCATGGCAAATTCAATGGCTGTTCCCATGCCCCGGCTGGTAACGATGTTGCCATCTACTGCAACTTTTTCTGCTCCGACCTTGGCTCCAAGAAGCTTTTCTTCAAAACCTGGATAGCTGACTGCATGTTTACCCTCTAATATTCCATTCTCACCCAATACGCTTGGAGCAGCACAGATTGCTGCAGTAAGTTTGCCGCCTGCTGCATAAGATGTAATCACTTTCTTTACAATTTCATGCTTTCCGAGATTTAAGGTTCCAGGCATTCCGCCCGGCAGTACAATTCCATCATAGCTGTCAAAATCAGCTTCCTCTGCCAGTACATCTGCTGCAAACGTAATTCCGTGGGCTCCTGCCACTTCTTTCTTTCCGGTAATGGAAATCATATCAATCGCAATTCCTGCTCTGCGTACCACATCCACTACGGTAAGTCCTTCAATCTCTTCACAGCCATCCGCCATAAAAATACCGATTTTCTTCATATTATCTTCCTCCTGTTTTCTATTCTCTTCTGATATTACATTTTCTGATATTAAATTTTCTAACACGAAATTTTTCTATGCTGTCTCTTATGTTAGCATGGTTACTGCGCTTTTTCAATTCCATGGTTGCAGTGGATTTTAAAATATTTTACAATAAATGTATCATTATTTTCCTGACTATATGGAGGCTATTATGGAAATTGAACGTAAATATTTAATTGATGAGATTCCTTTTGATTTAAAAGACTATTCCTGCAAAGTCATTGAGCAGGGGTATCTCAATACGGACCCTGTAGTGCGGGTGCGCCGCTCCAATGACAAATATATTCTTACTTACAAAGGCTCCGGTCTTATGGTGCGGGAAGAATATAATCTTCCTCTGAATGAAGAGGCTTACCGGCATCTGATTCAAAAAGCAGATGGTATTATCATTTCCAAGAAGCGCTATCTGATTCCATTGACTGACAGGCTGACCATTGAGCTTGATATTTTCGAAGGAGACCTTGCTCCGTTAAAATTAGCCGAAGTGGAATTTGAAACAAAAGAAGAAGCTGAATCCTTCCTTCCACCGAAGTGGTTTGGGAAAGATGTCACCTTCTCCTCTGATTATCACAACAGCACTTTGAGTCGTGTGGGACTGCCTACCTAAGGCGGGTAGTCTCATAACGGCACATGGTTGCCACGCACTGCTTTAACTGTATATAACGGCCGGTTAAATCTCCTTCCGGAATCACCACATCCAATACTACGGAAAAATCATTAATCAGACGGTCTGTAATATCATTTTCCATCTCATTTAAAATCTTATATTTCTCCTCATAGGTATCTGCATCTAAGAAACGTAGCAGGAACGGATTCGCCTGCTCTTCGGATTCTGAAGTTTCCTGCGGCTGTGTTGTCTCCTGACTAACCTTTACCGCTTCCTGTGGAGTTGCTTCTTCCTGCAGTTTTACTTTTTCAAATCTGTATTTCTGCTCTGCTGCCGGATATTTCTCATGATCAACTTCGCTTACAAACATGGCAAGCGGTCTTGCATATACTTTATAAGCTCCGTAAAGTGCCTGATAAATCACCAGTTCTTCTCTTGTTTCGCTGTGTGTTGCTATGGCTACAATCTGATATAATTTTCCTTTAAAATGTCTGTAAATCTCCCCGGTTGCCGGTCTTCTGTCTTCCATTGCTGTCATCCTCCACTTATCTATGCTCTTTACTGTAATTCAAAACGGTTTAACATTTCAATTCCTTCTGCCACAAAATCTCTTTCAAAATTCAGATTGCCGCTGAAGCCAGTTACCATCAGCTCCTGCACTTTCTTCATATTATCACTTTGTGGAATATCATAAGTAAATTCCATCGGTTCTATTACTTCCATGGCAGACATTTTCTCTGCCGCTGCAGACTGATATTTTTCCGCCAGCCGGTTCTTTAACTGTTGCTGTGCCTGCTGTCTGTTCATCTGTGGATCAGGTGCCTGCTGATACATGGGATGCGGCTGGACTGGTGCCTGTTGGTATGCCCGCTGCGGCTGGGCTGGTGCCTGCTGATATGCCCGTTGTGGCTGGTTCATGGTCTGCTGATATGTACGCTGCGGCTGGTTCATCTGTGGACGATATATCTGCTGTGGCGGTCGCCCCATAGCCGGATTATTTCCACGCCTGTTTTGATTATTGCTTTGCTTTACACTCTGGGACAAAGCAACATATATGATAATAATGATAAATACAATAAAAAGTCCCATATAAAAACCTTCCTTTTTCTATCCTTTTCAAGTTTTTTCTTTTCAAGTTTACCCTATTATTTTATTATACTCAAACAAACCAGCTAAGACAACAACTGATTCTATAATTTTTTCTTGCTGTCAGACTGTCTTTTCTGGACAAAGCGGAGTAGAATTACTATAATAGATAAATAAGATTTATCGAAAATTATTTAAATCAGGAATAGGAATTTTATTATGTTTGGGAAATTTGAAAAACGTATGTCCGGTACACAGATGATAGCGCTTGGTTTTCTATTGCTCATCTTTATCGGAACCATACTTCTGATGCTTCCGGTTTCCAGCCGGAATGGTGAATGGACTCCATTTATAACTGCCCTTTTCACCTCAACCAGTGCTACCTGTGTAACCGGTCTGGTTCTGGTTGACACCTTTACCCACTGGAGCATTTTCGGACAGCTTGTTTTATTAGTTCTGATTCAGATTGGTGGTCTTGGTTTTATCACCATTGGTATTACTGTTTCTTTGATGTTACGCAAGAAAATCGGGCTGAAACAGCGTGGTCTTATTAAAGAAAGTTTAAACACCCTTGAAATCGGCGGTGTCGTGCGGCTTGTCCGTCGTGTCATCGGAGGCACGTTTCTTTTTGAAATGTCGGGTGCATTCATTCTTACACTGCGTTTTCTGAAAGACATGGATGTTTTACATGCCATCTATTATGGTATCTTCCATTCTATTTCAGCTTTTTGTAATGCAGGATTCGATTTAATGGGGCGTTACAGTCCATTTTCATCCATTACCAGATTCTACAATGATCCTGTAGTAATTCTTACCATCAGTGCCCTGATCCTGATTGGTGGTATCGGTTTCTTTGTATGGAATGACCTTAGGGAACACGGGCTGCATTGCCGCCACTATGCTCTGCAGACCAAAATGGTTTTAAGTGCCACTGCAGTCTGCCTCTTTGGCGGCACGCTGCTCTTTTATCTTTTTGAGCATAACCGCTTATTTGCCGGTATGAGTTTCGGAGAACAGCTTTTGAATTCTTTCTTCTGTACTGTTACCCCACGAACTGCCGGTTTTAACGCTGTTGATAATGGTGCATTAAGCGAAAGCAGCAAATTTCTTTCTATTGTATTTATGTTTATCGGTGGTGCCCCGGGTTCTACCGCCGGCGGTATAAAGGTTACAACCATATTTGTTCTATTGTTATCCGTACGTTCCACCTTAACCCGTACTACCGGAACAAATATTTTCGGACGCAGACTGGAAGAATCTGTTATCACCAAATCAGTCGTCGTCCTTATGTTCCAGTTGACGCTGGCACTCAGCGCCACACTGGCAATTACTGCTATTTCCGGTTATCCAGTCATTGATGTGGCTTTTGAAGCATTTTCAGCTCTTGACACTGTCGGAATGTCAACCGGTATTACAAGCAGCCTTAGTACCAGCTGTCATATCATTCTAATTCTGTTAATGTATTTAGGACGACTGGGAAGCCTTTCCTTTGCCTTATCATTTACGGATAAGAAAAGGATTGCGCATGTGATGCAGCCGGTAGAAAAAATCAATGTCGGTTAATATCAAATATCTTGATTATACTAGGAGGATTCTATGAAATCATTTTTAATTATTGGACTGGGCCGATTTGGCACTCACCTTTGCAAAGACTTATCAAAACTGGATAATGAGATTATGGTTGTGGACGAGAATGAAGCCGTAATGGAAGATGTTCTCTCTTTTGTCACCAGTGCAAAAATTGGCGACTGCACCAATGAAAAAGTACTTGCCACTTTAGGTGTTGGCAATTTTGACGTCTGCTTTGTCTGTATCGGAAGTAATTTCCAGAGCAGCTTAGAGATTACAAGCCTGCTTAAGGAAATGGGTGCCAGATATGTCGTCAGCAAAGCAAACCGTGATATTCATGCCAAATTTCTGCTGCGGAACGGTGCTGACGAAGTTATCTACCCTGACCGGGATATCGCAGAAAAAATTGCAGTCCGTTTCTCTGCCGACCAGGTCTTTGACTACTTTGAATTAGGCGGTGGCTTCTCCATTTATGAGATTCCGCCATTACCGGAATGGATTGGAAAGAGTATTAAGGATCTAAATTTCCGTGCCTGCTATCATGCCAATATCATCGGTATTAAAACAGATGGTGTCATGAGCCTGCTGCCGGATGCCAATTATATTTTTAAAGACACGGACCATCTGATGGTATTAGGCCACAGAAATGACATCGATAAAATTTTAAAGAAACTGTAAAACTACAGAAAACATGCTTTGTAAGTCCAGCGTTTTCCCGCTGCCCGCATAAGCATCGAAAGAAGAGGTATCCGATGCCCGAATCATCAGATACCTCTTCTTTCTCATATTCTGCTGCAATATTGTTCCTAAGGCTGCTCTGCCTCACTGATTTCTAAATATGCTTTTACAACCTGTACCAGCTTCTCATAGCTTAAGGATGTAGTGTCCAGACAGAAATCGTAATTTCTGGCATCATTCCACTCCCTGCCGGTATAGTATTTGTAATAGTCTGCACGATATTTATCAATCGTGTCTATCTTCTTTTCAATATCCTTCTTAGTCCCGCCATTCTGCTGCATGACACGTTCAATGCAGTCCTTACGCGGTGCGTAGAAAAACAGACTCTTTACATAATCACAATCTTTTAAAACATAATCCGCACAACGTCCGATAATAATGCAGGACTCTTCTTTGGCTACCTCACGGATAATTTTCGCCTGATAGTTAAAGAGATTGTCGTTGGATACAAACTCATCACTATCCGGTGGAAGCACTTCCCCATGATATGCTTTCTTCGCAATACGAAAGAGTGGCATCTTACGCAGTTTCTCATCTGCCTCTCCAAACAATGCCTCATTGATTCCGCTTTCATCGGAAGCCATTCTTATTAACTCACGGTCATAGCAATGAATTCCAAGTTCTTCTGCCAGCTTCTTACCCAGCGTTCTTCCGCCGCTTCCATAACTTCTTGCAATGGTTATTACCGTATGTTTCATATTTAACACCTACTCTCCTAAATATGCCTTTTTAATAGACTCATTATTCATAAGCTCTTTGGCATCACCGCTCAATACAATTTTACCTGTTTCCAGTACATATGCACGGTCTGCAATCGATAATGCTTTCTTTGCATTCTGTTCTACCAGAAGAACCGTTGTACCGGATGCAGATATTTCTTTGATAATGTTAAAAATCTCTTCTACAAAGATTGGAGACAATCCCATGGACGGCTCATCCATAAGGATGATCCTCGGCTTACTCATCAATGCCCGGCCCATGGCAAGCATCTGCTGTTCACCACCACTTAAGGTTCCCGCCAGCTGATTCTTACGTTCCTTTAATCTTGGAAAACTCTTGTATACACGCTCTAAAGACTCTGCAATTTCCTGCTTATCTTTTCTGGTATATGCACCCAGCTTTAAGTTCTCATATACAGAAAGCTCTGCAAATACACGTCTTCCTTCCGGAACATGTGCCATTCCCATGGATACAATCTTGTGTCCCGGAACCTTGGTGATATCTGTTCCTTCAAAAAGAATACTTCCCTTTTTGGCACTGAGCATTCCGGTGATTGTCTGCAGTGTAGTTGTCTTACCTGCACCATTGGCTCCGATTAATGCAATGACTTCTCCTTCATTAACATCAAAGGAAATCCCTTTAATTGCCTGAATCACGCCATAATATACTTCCAAATCTTTTATTTCAAGCATTGCCATTTTATCATCCCTCCTATTCACCCAGATACGCCTTGATAACCTGTGGATTATTCAATACGTCACTGGTATTTCCGCTTGCCAGTACCTGCCCGAAGTTCAATACAGTCAGTTTCTCACAGATACCGGATACCAGTTTCATATCATGTTCAATCAGAAGAATGGTCATATCAAATTCATCCCTTACAAAGCGGATGGTATCCATTAATTCTTTGGTTTCATTTGGGTTCATGCCGGCTGCCGGCTCATCTAAAAGCAGAAGCTTTGGTTCGGTTGCCAATGCTCTTGCGATTTCCAGTTTACGCTGTTTACCATATGGAAGATTGGATGCCAGATAATCTGCTTCATCCTCAAGACCAAATACCTTTAACAGCTCCATTGCCTTTTTATTCATCTCTGCTTCTACTTTAAAATATTTCGGAAGTCTTAGGATTCCGGTTAAAGTAGAATAGGTATGATGATTATGCAGTCCGACTTTTACATTATCCAGCACGGACTGGTCTTTAAAAAGGCGGATATTCTGAAAGGTTCTTGCAATTCCGGCTTTATTAATATCTATGGTTTTCTTTCCGGTAATATCTTTTCCATCCAGTACAATGCTTCCATCATCCGGTTTGTATACACCGGTAAGCATATTAAATACGGTTGTTTTACCTGCACCGTTCGGTCCAATCAGTCCGTATAACTGACCTTTTTCAATCTGCATTTCAAATCCATCTACCGCACGGAGTCCACCGAAGGAAATTCCAAGATTCTTTACTTCTAACATTGCCATCTTATTGTACCTCCTTCGTTTTCTTTGCAAATAAATTCTTCAAAGAATGTGTCTGTCTCCAGGTAATTGCTGCCGGTGCCCAGTTAAAGAGCATCATTGCAATCAGAACTACCGCATAAATCAGCATACGGTAATCACGCAGTCCACGCAATACTTCCGGAAGCATGGTCAGTACTACGGCTGCAATAATGGAACCACGGAAGCTTCCCATTCCACCGAGTACGACAAATACCAGAATCATGATGGACATATTGTATCCAAAGTTTGCCGGCTGGGCAATCAGACTGGAAAGGTTATGTGCATAAAGCACTCCGCCTGCTCCTGCGATTGCTGCAGAAATGGTAAATGCCATCAGTTTAAACTTTGTAATATTAATGCCAACGGATTCTGCTGCAATACGGTTATCACGGATTGCCATGATGGCACGGCCGCTTCTGGAATTAACCAGATTAAATACTACAAACAATGCAACCAGAATCAAAATAACACCGATTAAGAAAGTAGACTGTCTTGGTGTTCCGGTGATTCCCTTTGCACCATCGATAATCATTTCTCCGGTTTCCGACATATTAAGAGACTTGCTGTCATTGATTGCAAAATGCAGACCGTTTTCATCTTTGCCTACATAAAGAACATTGATGACATTCTTGATAATCTCTCCAAATGCCAGGGTTACGATTGCAAGGTAATCGCCTCTTAAACGAAGTACCGGAATTCCGATTAAGAATCCAAAGAATGCTGCAACAGCAGTTCCGATTAATAAAGCGATGATAAAACGCAGGGTTGGATTCATAGATGAATTTTCCATGCATCGGGTAAAGAAAGCACTGGAAAAAGCGCCGACACACATAAAGCCTGCATGACCAAGACTTAATTCACCCAGATAGCCTACACAGAGGTTCAATCCGATTGCAACGATAGAATAAGTACAAAGTGGTACCAAAAGTCCCTGCATCAGACTGGACATGCTTCCGGTTGCTACCAGAATCTGTACTACGGCAAAAATGACGATTACCATAGCATATGTAATCAAATTACTCTTTGTTGTCTTCTTCATTGTTTTTAAATTCATTTTACTCATTTCTGCCACCTACACTTTCTCATGGATTGGCTTACCAAGAATACCGGTAGGCTTAACCAATAACACGATAATCAATACGGCAAAAACGATAGCATCGGAAAGCTGTGAAGAAATATAAGCTTTTCCTAAGATTTCGATAATACCAAGAAGAATTCCTCCGATAAATGCTCCCGGAATGGAACCGATTCCACCAAATACAGCTGCAGTAAATGCTTTGATACCAGGCATAGATCCGGTATATGGAGTCAGTGTCGGATATGCTGAACACAATAACACACCTGCAATTGCTGCAAGTCCGGAACCAATTGCGAAAGTAAGTGAAATTGTCCCGTTTACATTTACCCCCATAAGCTGTGCTGCATCCTTATCCTCGGATACTGCCAGCATTGCCTGTCCTGCTTTTGTCTTTTTAATAAAAATCATCAGGCCAATCATGATAACAATACATGCCAGGACTGCCACTACCGTAACACCGGTTATGGTAATTCCGCCAATCTTGATATTCTGCAGTGGAACCACAGAACTAAAGGATTTGGTATCTGCGCCAAATATCAGTAATGCAATATTCTGCAGCAAATAGCTGACACCAATTGCGGTAATCAATACTGCCAGTGGAGATGCCTTACGCAAAGGCTTATATGCCACTTTTTCAATTATCACACCAAGCACAGTGCAGACTACAACTGCAAGGATTACGCTCAAAAGCGGGTTCATGTTCATGCCGCTCATTGTCATAAATACGACATAGCAGCCAATCATGATAACATCACCATGGGCAAAATTCAGCATCTTAGCAATTCCATACACCATGGTGTAACCCAGTGCAATGATTGCATAGATGCTGCCAAGGCTGATACCGTTGATTAAATACGTTATGAATCTCATAACAACACCTCTTGCTTTCTCTTAGAATATATACCTCTATAATACATAAAAGGGGCTGCCATTGGCAACCCCTCTTTGGCTTATCTGATAAAATACATTACATTCCTACGTATTCACCATTCTGAATTACAACCGCTTTAGGATCTTTGTTTACTTCACCAGTTGCTGACCATGTCATTCCGCTACCTGTTGCACCATCAATGTTGACTTTTGTAATTGCGTCTTTCAATAAATCACAAATATCAGAAGCACTCATATCCGGTGTTGCATTTGCTTCTTCCAATGCTGCTTTGATTGCATAAATTGCATCATAAGCATCAGCTGCAAACTGGTTTGGTGTATCTTTATATTTCTCTTCATATTTAGAAACGAAGTTTGCAGTTTTTTCATCTTTCGAATCTGCTGCAAACGGTGTTAATAACATAAGTCCTTCTGCTAAAGAAGTATCGAAGTTCTTAACACCTAAGATTCCGTCCATACCGTCACATCCGAAGAATGTCGGTGCATATCCCATAGAATCTGCCTGGGTTAAGATAATAGATGCTTCTGTATAGTAGATTGGAAGGAATACCAGATCTGCTTCTGCATCTTTTGCTTTCTGTAACTGTGTAGAAAAATCTGTCTTGGAATCTGCAGTAAATGCTTCTTCTGCAACTACTTCAAAGTTCTGGTTTGCTGCTTCTTCTACGAATTTTGCTTCGATACCTGATGAATAGATATCTGAACTATTGTAAATAATTGCCACTTTCTTGGCAAGGTTATTCTCACCGATATACTGTGCGGATTTTGTTCCCTGTGCAGGGTCTGTAAAGCATACCTGGAATACATTGTCGTTCTTGATTACATCTGTAGATGATGCAGATGGTGTAATCTGGAACATATTATCTGCTGCAGTTAAATCTGCCACAGATACACAAGGACCTGTTGTAACAGTTCCCATTAATACCTGCATACCCCAGTCTTTTAAGGTGTTGTATGCGTTTGCTGCTTTTTCAGGGTCTCCCTGATCATCCTGGAAATTATATTCAATCTGATGACCGTTAATTCCACCGGCTTCATTAATCTCATCGACAGCAATCTGTGCACCGTTCTGAACGGCTGTTCCGTAAATTGCTGCATCACCGGTAACCGGTCCAATTCCTCCGATATAGAATGCATCTTCATTTTTTGCTTCTTTTGAGCCACAACCTGCAAGGCATCCAACTGCCATCGCTGCGACCAGTATTACACTGACTATTTTTTTCTTCATAATAGTTCCTCCTTTAACTCCTAGGTTTCATGTGCCTTATCTTACTACATGAAAATTTGAAAAGCAATACTCATTTTCCCTGCTACTCCTTGATTTTTCTAGGTTTTTCATGCACTTTGCTGCGTTAAAGTGTTAAAGACGCATTGATTTTACTAGGTTGATTTATTTTAATGCATAACCGCAGGTTATATATCGCATTCCAAACCGGTATAGTTTAAAACTGCTCATAAATAAACGCCGGTGCTGCAGAATCCTTTGCCAGCATAAAATGCATCCATAGAATCATCAGCAGCAGGTAAAAGAAAATCACTTTACCAAGAAATACTGCCTTCTCATTCTGTCTTATCTTTCCGATAAAATTCATAAATCGCTTCATTTAAATCTACCAGTCCTTTCAATGCTGGATGGGAATTATCCTCAAAGTAATACTCCGTATATTCATTTCCACTCAAATCGGCACACTGCACACCATAATCTTCTGCTATGCATCTTATCTTTTCATAAAATGTGCTCCGCTCTTCTGCCATCAGCTCCGTATAATCATACCAGTATCCGTTAAAGGGAAGGATTACTACCAAAGGCTCGATTCCCTCCTCCCTGCAAATTGACAGAAAACATTCCAAATCCGAAAATTCCATGGAATCTAAGGTGTACTTCGGATTCTTATGTTTTCCATTGGCAATCAGCGTCTGGTACGTTCCTTTATATACGCTGTCAAACATGCCATAGTCGTTGCCATCCGAAAGCTTATGTCCTTCTGTTTCAGCTTCCTTTCGAAGCTGCTCCCAGGTAGCCTGTGACAGCTTTGCACCACTTTCCCTGCTCCTATGATTGCTGATTCCATCCATCAGTGCCTCTGCCATCACTTTATAATTATTCTTTTCTTCCAACAGTACCTTATGAAAATCTGCTTTTTTCTGCTCCAGCCAGCCTGGTTGTTCTGCTGTATTATCATCCTTCGGCTGATACCATTCCCTGGCTTTTTTTACTCTTTCTGACATGGTTTCATTATCTGCCATGATATTTTGCAGTCTGCCATTGATATAATCTTTGGTTTCCTGACTGATATCCGGATTTTCCAGCAATGCAATATATTCTTCTTCTGAAAAAGCAGCTTCAAACGCCGTGGATTTTACTCCATTTTCTTTAAACCACTGGGGCGAAACGATTAATACTGCCTTCTTATTGGCTGCCTGACTGCCCACCGCGCCCAGCGTAATGGCATGGGTCAGGCTCTGATACCCTGCTTTTCCTACATAAATGGGATCCATATCCGCGCCATCAAAAATCGTATCTCCATGGAATCCACTGCCCTGTCCATGCCGCAGCTCCGAAGAGCCGAATATCAGCAATGCATTTTCATCGGCTGCCATCTTCTTTAATGTACTGCCGCTTTGGGATTTTGCATCACTGACCCAGGTGCCTGCTTTTCCCTCTGCCGAAAAACCTCTGCCGCTGTATAAATGCAGTCCCACTATCGTAAGTGCGCATAACAGCAGCGAAACTGCAAATGCTTTTATCGTTTTCATGCTTACTTCTCCTGTGCTTTTGCTTCTACCAGCGCGATAATTTTCTCCGGTGTATCCATATCCTCTCTTGTTACTTCCGATGGTGAAATTACAACACCAAGGTTATCCTCAAGTTCCACCAGAAGTTCTACAAAGCTTAAGGAATCCAGTAAATCCTCTTCAAAAAGATTCATCGTAAGGTCTTCCCGGATGCTGTCATCCTCACATACTTTTTCAATAATATCCAAAATCTTTTCTTTCATCTTATAATCTCCTTTTTCTCTTTCTATTTTTTTGCAAACGATTCTGCATCTAAAATTTTTCTTCTATATATAAGTTGGGATAACCTAAATTGTAATAAAATGTCCTGAGAAAATCAGGAAACCAAATATCACCAGATTTAATGTGATTCCCCATGATGCCAGTGCATACCAGGTTTTCTTCTTATATTTCTTATAGAACTTCGACTTCTTCTGATAGATTTCCGTAACTGCCAGCAATATGCCATGATAGAGTCCGTACAAAATATAATGCACCGTCAGACCATGCCACACACCCATCACCAGCATATTGATAAGAAAGCCTGCTGCCGCACCGTTTAATCTGCTTTTAAACCATTTTTTGTGCATGGATAACATCATAAATCTGGAAAAGACAAAATCCCGAAACCACTCGGACAGGGAAATATGCCACCTTGCCCAGAATTCTTTCATATCCCGGCTGATAAACGGTTTCTTAAAGTTATCCGGTACGCAGATGCCAAGCATATAGCCGGTTCCCACTGCCATCAGACTGTATCCTGCAAAATCAAAAAACATATAAAAACCATAGCTGTATGCATAACAAACCATATTCCCTGCTGTCTGGTTCATGAACTGATTCATAATCTGATAGAAGAAATCCGCAAATACGAATTTATATGCTGCTCCTAAAACAAGCTTCTGTAAACCAATTCCAAACCGCTCAAGATATTCTCTTCTTCCCGGCACATTATGATAATCCTCCAAGAATCTTCTGCTCCGGTCAATGGGTCCGCAGCTAAAGGTTGGAAAGAAGATTAAAAATGCTGAAAAATCAAGGATTTTCACCTCTTCTATGGTGCCATCATAAAGTTCAATGATAATCTGCACCACCCGGAACGTAAGGTAAGAAATTCCGGTAAACTGAAAAAGATTCATCTCTTTTAACCATGGAAGGTCACATAGTTTACATAATGCAAGTGGCAGGATGGAAAGCAGCACAAAACTGCGGTAAAATGCTGCCTTTCTTCCATATTTCTTTCTTATGTATTCATATCCTCTGACCAGCATCCATTCAATCAGAAAGTATCCTGCGAAATACGCAAGCGCCGTCAGATTTCCACCTAACACGCAGACAACCATTACACCGGATACGATAAGGTTATACCAGCGCAGGCTCCTTTCCATACAGCCAAGAATCAATGCGAAAAGCAATAACAGAATCAATGTGCCAAAGAATGGTGCTCCGCTGTAAAAACTCATTCTGCCAGACCTCCAAGATATTTTCGGTCTGCCTTGCCATGGTTATTCATTGGCATGGCTTCGATATATTTTATTTTCTTTGGGATCATATAAACCGGAAGGAATTCCTTCAGACCGTTTTTTACCTGTCTTGAAATCTCAGATGCTTTCTTTCCTGCCATCTGTGCTCCTGTCACAAATGCCGTCAGGCTCTTTACTTTTCCTTCTTCCAGATTCGGCACTACGACTGCATGGTCAATCTGAGGAAGTCTTACCATGTTATTCTCAATATCTTCAATTTCAATGCGGTATCCATGCAGCTTCACCTGCAAATCGATTCTTCCATTATAATAAAGCTGCCCGCCTTTTAAATATCCGGCATCTCCGGTCTTATAACCCCGGTAAGCTTTTCCGTCACGGATACAATGGAAAAATGCCTTCTTTGTCAAATCTGCTCTCATATAATAACCACAGCTTACCGTATCTCCGATAATAACAATCTCGCCCTGTTCTCCTTCCGGCAACACTTTTCCGGCTTTATCCCAGATTTCGATATAAGTTCCTGGCTTTTCATGGCCTACCGGAAGGGATTTGCCCCGGGCAATGGTCTCCTGCAATAACTTCTCTGTTATAGTCACATCCGTGACTGCCACCGTAGATTCTGTCGGACCATAGGTATTGATAATGACTGCCTCCGGGAAACGTTCCTTTAACTTCTCTACCGTAGCTGTAGTAAGCACTTCCCCACAGAATAAGAAAAGTTTTAAGGCTTCAATCTTTTCCCCACAGAAATTCCGGTCTGCCAGACACATATCCGCAAAGGACGGTGTGGATACCCAGATTTCGATTTCCGACTGTTCTAAGAAGCCCAACATTTCACTGTAGTCACTCTGCATCTTCTTATCCATGGTATAAAGCGTTCCGCCACAGACCAAGGAAGTGTATAAATCCATTACCGATAAATCAAAGGAAAATGGTGCCTGATTCATAAAATGCGCACCGCTCTTTTCTTTCATGGTACTGCCTAACTGAACCGACCAGTCAAGATAGTGGCTGAGGCAGTCTCTTGTAATCTCTACACCCTTTGGCTTTCCGGTGCTTCCGGAAGTAAATATGATATACCATACTTCATCTTTGGTCAGAGGCTGTAGCACATCGGTCTTGTTTGTCTCCTGTTTTACGATTTCTTCTATCTCATCTTTTCCGATTACTGTTCCGATTTCTGTCTGATAATCACCTTCTACCACAAAGGTCAGTTCCGGTTCTACGCTTAATACGGTCTCATCCACCCGGCTTACTGGAATGCAGATATCCTGCGGCACATAGCTTCTACCTGCCTTGGCACAGGCAAGGAAGCATACCACCATATACGGGTTCTTATGTCCATATACAATAACCGGCCGCTTACGGTCCTGGCTGTTTTTTGCAATCCATACTGCAAGCCGGTTGGAATATTCTTCTAACTCCTCATAAGTCAATTTTTGTTCTCTGCTTTGCACTGCATATCGCTTCGGATGTGTCAGGGCAGTTTCTCTGATGTTCTTTAAAATATCCATATCATCCCTCTTTTCTTTTTTCTAGGGACAACTATAGCACAATAAAATCACAAGAATATCACAGGTGGGAAATCTTAAAGAACTTTAATCTTTACTTAGATTCTTCTTAAAGGAATCTAAATTTTTTATCAACTTTTGTACACATATTTCTTTTTGGTTAATCTGTCTCAACAAAGTCCTGCTGCTTTATGAAATACTTTCTTCTCTCACTGCGTTATGCTATACTGTGTTTAAAATTTATTCCTGATAAAAAGGAAATAGACAGAAAGAGAGGATTCGATGATGTTAGAATTCAGATATGACACTCAGCTTTTAATTGAAGGGGAAAATCTAAACGAGGATGCAATTAATGATTACTTTACTGAAAATTTCAAAGGAGACTGCCTTCTGGCAGTTGGTGATGAAGAACTGATTAAGATTCATTATCACACCAACGAGCCTTGGAAGGTCTTAGAATACTGCGCAGGTCTTGGTGAAATCTATGACATTGTAGTGGAGGATATGGACCGTCAGGCACGGGGGCTTCAGGGTTAATCTACACTTGACATGAACTGTATTTCTATATTATTATAGTTCTTGTCTTGCGGGCATGGCGGAATTGGCAGACGCGCTAGATTTAGGTTCTAGTGGGAGACCGTGCAGGTTCAAGTCCTGTTGCCCGCAGTCCAACCACAAAAACGGTTCAGGATAATTCCTGAACCGTTTTTATTCTACTTCCCAGTCTCACAGATTGAAGATAGATTTAAACTGTCATAAATCACATGGCTTTCTTCTTCTGAAAAATCTCCACGCAATGTCAGAACGAAATCACTATATTCCGTAATCATGCGGGCATAAGTAATCGTATAGCCGCTGTCTGCTGTTTGACTGGTAATGGTCAGCGTCACACCATCTGCTGTGGTATAAGTACCGGTGCTGTCATAAGCTTCTTTAAAAATATAATCATCCTCATTTGTTATATCCGATACTTCATACTGGATAGACACCGCCTGACTGTCTCCCTTCCGGTAACTGGCAAAGAATGCTCCCCGGGAAAAAGTGTCTGCATCCCTGGAATCATAGCAAAGCTGACAGGCTTTTTCACTCCAGAGTGTAGGATAATTTGCTTCTATATAAGAAACGTCAATGCCAATATTCTGGTCTTTAAAAGCATCGCTTAATTTCGGATAGACATAACCCACCTCTATTTTGCCATCAATCTTTTCTTCTGCCTTCAAGCTCCATAGATCATCCTTGGTTCCTTCGGTAACGGTTCCAACGAAATCAGAAGTTTGAATAAGTTCCTCTGTCCGGTCTGTCACCTTGCTGTCTGCAAAATCAAGATTTTCTCCTGAAAATTCTTCATAATGAATCGTTGTCTCTGTGGCATTTTCCATAAATTCCGTTTCATTATCAATAATAGCAATCTGTTTTTGTGCAAGGATCCGCTCTGCCGCATATACACCACAGCCGGTGACTAATACAAGAAGTGCCACAGCCGCTGCTGTCTGTGCCATTTTCCATGGTTTCTTCGTTTCCTTCTTCCGCATAGGTACAACCTCCTTTTGGGTTGACTGGTTTAAAATCCTCTCGTTGAGTTCTTCCGAGGGAATATCAGTTGCTATAAGGGAGTTGTGTAATAAATCATCTAAGGTTGGTTTCATATGATAAAATCCTCCAATTCCTGCTTCAGATATCTACGTGCACGCATCAGTTTACTTTTCACATTACTGATAGAGAGGGACAGCTTTTCTGCAATCTCAGCCACTTTGAAATCTTCCATATAATATAGAAGAATCACGATGCGAAGCTGCTCCGGCAATTTGTATACAGCCTTCCACACGGCTTCCTGCTCTTCTTTGCTTACCATATGCTGCTCTAAGTTTTCATCTGCCGAAAATGCTTCCAGTCCCTGCTCCTTCGATAAGGGAATCTCCGCTGCAATCCTCTTTCGCCAGGCAAATTTCCGTTTCCGGTTCTGCCAGAGCTTTATGGTAATTCCAAGCAGATAGCTTTTGACATTTTCCTCTTCCTTCCAGTCCTCCTTCTCACACATTGCAAGAAAGGTATCCTGATAGAGTTCTTCTGCCAGTTCCCGGTTCTGTGTCAGCCGGATACAAAAGGAATAGATGTCCGTTCCGTATGCCTCAATGTAATGTTCCAGTAATTGTTTGTTCATGCTTCCATTCTCCCAGACCGCGCCGTCATTTGTTTTGGGATGTTTCCCTTACACCTATATATTGTAATAACAGAAGAAACGGTTGCAGTGAAAGTTATTTTTTATTCTCCCACATGATGAATCCGCTCTACCAGAGTGCCATCTCCTTCCATAAATCTACCTGCTGCCAACGGTACGAAAATGCACAGTGCAAACAGTGTCACTATCATGACAACCACCGGAATGACAGGGATAGAAAATGCTACCTTATGATAATTCATCCGCTGAAACAACAGCACATCAATGCCAAGTCCCACCGTTGCCGTCAGGAAAAGCGAAATTCCCGCATAATACATCCCTTCTGTCAAAAGCAGCCTGCGCTGTTGTTTTCCGGTCATGCCAATGCTTTCTAATATTGCAATTTCCCGCCTTCTGCCGGATATACTGCCAAGTTCTGTATTGATATAATTCATCACACCGATAAACCCTAAAACTATAGCGATTCCCATTCCTAGCTGCCACATCTTCTGTTCTGCCGGCTTCTGCTCTTTGATACCCTTTAACTTGCTGCTCCAGGTAATATCTTTTGCATCCTTAGATTCCTGTATCAGCTCTTTGACTTTCTTTTCTGTTTCCTTATCGTATTCCTCGTCATAAATCACCGATACCTTGTATGTCCACAGGCTCTCTGCCTTATCCTCTAAAAAAGAGTCACTGACTAAAATCATAATCGTCGGTCCCATGGCAGTCGGACCGAGATACGGACTATCATCCTCCTGTATTCCCGCAACAGATAAACTTACCTCGCTGGGTCCACGATATGGGCTGTCATCCTTCTGCAGCCCTGCAACAGATGTGCTGTATTTCTTTGTTTCCTGCCCCGGAAAATAAAAGCTTATTTTCTTATTTTTGACATCCGCATTGGTATATCCCATATATTGCTGGCATAAAAGGCAGCTTTCCCCTGCCAAAAATGATTTCTCATCGATTGCCGTTTCATTCTGCTGATTGATATAATGAAATGTTTTTTCATCGATTCCAACCACCAGCGCCATGAAATGTTCCGGATTCTGCTGATATTCTTCTCTTACATCGTCATATTTTATATACATCCACTGGTCATAGAAATCACGCATCCACTGATCCGAAAAATCCGGCTCCCAGGGTACAACGATTGTACTGTAATTTAATTTATGAATTTCCTTCACTCCATCTATTTTTAAAAGTTTCTCACAAAATGCATCATCAAAAGGCTGTTTCCAGTCTGATACATCTGCCACCATACTCTTATTGGTCAGTTCCATATCTGCATTCATATACTGCAGTTCCGCTGTCCGTTTGCTCTGGCTTCCCGCCAGCGTTACCACACATAAAAATACAGTCAGGCTGGTAGATAGTGAAAGAATGACAAGGATTGTTTTCTTCTTCATCCGGCAAAGCTGCTGCCATGCCAGCCGGTAAATAATATTTTTCCCGGTTCGCTTTTTCTTTCCGGTATAAACTGTCTTTGAAGTCTGATAACCCAGTGCCTCCATGACAGAAATACGCTCTGCTACTCTTACCGGCTTACGGCTGGCAAGATAGACCGTCACTGCCATAATAGCAATCGTCAGCACCAGAAACTCCGGTTTTATCGTTACCGCCATCTTTTCTGTACGAATTCCCAGTACCCGGATTGTTCCCGGAATCACAAGATAGGACGTCAGAAATCCCAAGCCTGTTCCCAGTAGAATGCCTATTCCACTTAGGATAATCTGCTTCTGCCACAACAGCCGGTGCATCTGGCTTTCTGTCATTCCCACAGCCCGCAGCAGTCCATAATAGCGGATATTGTCTTCTATCGATAAATACATGATATTGTAAATCAGTAAATAGGCACTGAGACAGGTCAACATAATGATTCCCAACATCCCAAGAAAAATTTCCTTTACCTTATCACAGTCCCATGTTGTCTGGATGCTCTGCTTCCGTTCCAGATTTAATTCTTCTTTCAGCCGGTTCTCTATCCGGTCTGATGCAAACCAGAAACGATATTGATAATAGAGAATGCCGCAGCCATAGTCTGCCTGACTGTAGCCTGCCTGTTCAAACACCTCTTCCGTCACGAAACAGTTGGCAGTTTCTTCATAGTCATCTATGATGCCCGTAATTTTCATGGGCTTTTCTACCTGGGTTCCATCTTTCTTCTGATAGCTTAAAAGCAGCGTATCTCCAATTGTAAGATTTTCCAACTTCCGCTTTTCCAACAGCGTCTTTGTAACCATCACCTCATCGGCTGTCTCAGGATACCTTCCCTCCTGATGCAGAATGCCGGGCTGATGCATTTTCTCCCGGTAATTTTTATCCTCATATATGATAGAAATATTCTTTTCACCGATGTTTCCCAGCATAAATTCTGTAATTCCAACTACCTCAATACCAGGATCTGCTTTTACTGTTTCTTCCTGCTCCTTTGTGACTCCACCCATCAGAATTCCATCATAGAGTTCCCCCACAGAATGCAGCCGCCAGACATACTGCATATGCATGTAGGAAGCCCCTGTCTGCATAACCGTAAACAGCATCAGCACCGCCAATACAATTGCCACAAGATACAGGCTGTTTTTCTTTCTGTTGCTCCTTATGGAACGGACTGCCATCTTACGGATGACAGCCTGATTATTATTTTTAAGCATAGAGCTTTCGTTCCTTCCTGATTTTCCCATCTTCCATGTATACAATCCGGTCTGACAACTGCGCCACGTCCATGTCATGGGTAATCAGAATTGTAGTCTGCTGATATTTTCGTGCCACTGTTTTTAACAATCCCATAACATCATGGCTGGTCTGTGTGTCAAGATTTCCTGTGGGTTCATCCGCTAAGAGAATAGCCGGCTTATAAGATAATGCCCGGGCAATTGCTGTTCTCTGCTGCTGACCGCCGGATAACGTACCCGGCAGTGCATCCCGCTTATCTTCTATTTTCAGTTGCCTTAACAATTCTTCTATATATGCCTTGTCCACATAACCTCCATCCAGCTCGATGGGCAGCACAATATTCTCATACACACTCAAATCAGGAATCAGGTTATAGCTTTGAAATACTACACCAACCTTCCTTCTTCGAAAGACTGCCTGCTCTTCCCTCGTCATTGACGCAAGGCTTTTCCCATCAATATAGACTTCTCCGGATGTTGGCACATCCAATGCTCCTAACATATGCAGCAGCGTACTTTTCCCGCTTCCGGACTTTCCGATGATTGCCACAAATTCTCCCTCTTTTACGGTAAGGTTCACTCCATCTAAGGCTTTTACCGTATGGGTTCCCAACGGATAATATTTCTTTAACTCCTCTGTCCGTACTACTTCTTTTATTTCATTGGCAGATAAATGCAAAATTCTGCCCCCTTTCCACTTTCTGAATGCACTTCCATATAGCCGTCCTGCATCGTCACAATCTTTCGTGCCAGATACAGGCCAATCCCGATTCCATCCTCATCATGGACTTCCGGTTCCCGGTAAAACCTTTGAAAAATCTGTGCCTGATGTTCCGCAGGGATTCCCCTTCCGGTATCCCGGATGCTGATTTTTCCAAAAACCTCCTGTTCCATTACTGAAATATAGATGCTTCCCCCTTTTGGAGTATATTTCACTGCATTCTCTAAAAGATTAAAAATTGCTTCCTGTGTCCACTTGGCATCGCAAAACAGTTTCAATGTCTCCGGGCAGTCCACATGGACAGAAATCTCTTTTGCTTCCGCTCCCGGTACCACTGCCGCAACCGCTAGTCCTAACACCTCAAAAATCTTTGTGTCCTTTTCACATATTTCTATGATTCCGGTTTCCAGGCGCGAAAGCTTCACCAGACTCTGCATCAGGAAATCCAGCCGTTCTGTCTGTTTTATCAGCTTTCCAATACACTCCTGCCGCCGCACCTTATCTTCCTGTTCCTCTTCTAAAATTTCCAGATATATTTTAATATTCGCCATTGGCGTTCTGCCCTGATGGGAAATGTCAGAAATCAGCTCTTTTATCTGTTCTTTTTCCTTATGGCTCTGTCGGTTCTTCCTGTTCCAAACATCCATAAGCTCCTGCAAATCTTGATAAATCTTATCCCAAAGGCTGTCCTTAAACTCCGCTTCATTTCCAATGTCTTCACCTGCTTTCATCAGCGTCAGACACCGCTGTAGTTCTTCCGTAAAATCATAGATTTCCTTCTTCTGCCGATACAGTCTGACTAGAAGATAACTTATCACAATGCCACAGCCTGCTATTATTCCTATCGCAACCATTGATATCCCATCCCATATACATTTGAAATATATTTGTGTTCCGCATCCTCTATCTTTCCACGGAGCCGGTTCACATTGACTGCCAGTGTGTGTCGGTCCACATATGCTTCATCACAGTCCCACAATTGCTCTAACAGCACATTATAAGAAAGCAGCTGTCCTGCATGTTCAATAAATAAGCGTAACATCCGAAATTCCGTAGGTGTTACCATGCACTCTTTCCCCTCTATTTCTACCTTGACCCGGTCAAAGTCTATCCGCAGATATCCATCTTCATAAATATTTCTTGGATTTTCCGTCTCCCGTTTTAAAATGACCGCTATCTTCTTTAGCAGAATATGTATGGAAAATGGCTTTGTCACATAATCCTCTGCTCCCAACTCATACCCGGATAACACATCTTCTTCCAAATCTCTTGCCGTAAGAAACATGACCTTTACTTTCCTGTGCTCCATAATCCATTTACAAAAGCCAAAGCCCTCTCCATCCGGAAGATTTACATCCAGTATCATAAGCGAATATTCCTGCTGCAAACCCGCAAGCTTTGCCTCCTGAGTGGAATAGGCACTTTCTGTCTCATACCCTGCCTGCTGCAGTGCAAAGCAAATTCCCTGGTTCAGTTCCCGGTCATCTTCCACTACTAATATTCTATCCATCTTCCCTAAACATCCTTTTTCTTATCTGTTGTCATTCGTTTTTTTCTTTCCTACTTTTCCCCGCTTCATTCCTATGTCTCATTATACAAATGCTTCCTACATCGCGCAACGAATAGATTGTCACAGTTTTGTGATAAATGATTTTGGATAGAAAAAAGCAGGAATTCTTAGAATTCCTGCTTTCACTTTTAGTTTACACCATTTGGGTCATATTTATCACTTTTTCCAAGATTACATGAATCACAAAGTGTTCTTAAATTCTCCGGCACTGTTTTTCCACCCTTTGATACTGGTATTATATGATCTACATGCAGTTTTACACCATCATCTGCACTTCTCCCACACAGAGCACATTTAAACCCATCTCGTTTTAAAATGTCATATCTCAAAGATTCTGTCATCAATGTTCTTTGATATGCTTTACTTTCACGGCGTTCGATTTGTTTTTGAACACTATTATAGTGTAGCTCTAATTGTTGAAAAGAATACCTTTCTTCATCAGAATAATAATTTCGTCCTTTGGGACTTGTATACTCAATCTGATATAAAAAGTCTGGTTCAGTAACTGGAGATAATATATTCTTTTGTACTAACTTTTCCTCAAACAACTTATAAATTATATATGGTACTCTATTTTTCCGTGCCTCTTCCTTAGTTGTATTTGGAGCAATTTCTTTAAGTTCGCATTTATACTTCTCCAATAATTGAGCATTGGTATGAGCCTTTTCGATTATATCTTTTATATACTCTATACGTTGTTGAATATATTGATTAAACTGATTATCATAATTAAATCTATCAAATTGAGCTTTTGTTTTTAAATCTTTTTCAACTATGTATTGATTTTGTAAATCAAGATGAAAATCAAAACGTGTATTCAACTCATTTAAATCATGACACCTCTTACTGGTTCTTGCCACTATTTTTTGACAATATTTAGAAATAATTGTACCAAGAATCCACACTAACAACAAAATTCCTACTATTATAAGAATAATCTCCCAAAGTGGAAATATATATCCAAATATATTATAATTCGATTTAAGCAATTGCTCTATAGCTTGTGTTATATCCCATAATACTTCCATAATTTATCTTATCCTTCCTCATATTTTTCTAATACAATATTCTAAATAGTTTCCTCTCTATAGGCATCTACATATCTCTACTTTTTCAACCCTTCCGGAACCGGCCTTCTTTTTGCACTGAATTCACTTACATCAATCCGAATCACATTGACAATGGATACCAGTTCTTCATTAAAAGTAAAATCTCCTCCGGTCTGGCATTTCATCAAAATAGAAAGTGCCTGCATTTTCTCATTTACATCCTCTACAATAACAGCTTTCCCTTTTCCCACAACACAGGAATAGGAATTGCCATACTGGCATGCCACCTTTCCTTCAAATGGCACCACATCACACTCCATTTCAAAGCATACCTTCGGATTTTTCTCTATTAAATCATACTTATATCCCTTCTTTGCTCCATGAAGGTAAATCACCATTTTCCCAGCTTCATAGGTATAGCCGTAATTCATCGGTAACACATAAGGCTGGTCACCATCCACAAGTCCGATATGCACAATCTTGCAGGCATCCATAATCTTAAGGATTTCATTTATATCTGTTACTTCACGTTCTCTTCTTGTCATGCTTCTTCTCCTCCAAGTACATCAAACATATCTTTCTTTTCTTCTATGCACTGTAATAAAACTGCTAAATATTCGTCTTGTTCATTAAACTCTAATTCTATTTCTCCATTTGGGTCATAACCAAAAATACCTTCATACTCTTCTCTTGCTTTTTTTAATTCATCTGTTTCTTTTCCATAATACATTATTTCATCTTCCTTTCAATCTTTATATGTTTCTCCAAAGATTTTTGAAAGCCTTCCTAACACCTCATTATCTCAATCATAAAGCATTCTACCTAATTACGCAAACGCTTCTTTTTCTCCTTTTGAAGATGAAATGAAGATGAAGGGGTTCAAAAATGCCCTTGAAGATGGGGTGAAGATGAATATTCGGACAACTTGATTAAAAGTCAAGTGCTCTACCAACTGAGCTAATATCCCATACATATTTAGTTCGATAAGTGCTCTTTCCAAATCCTTTTGGAATTCTTCAAGATACATCGCAACTTAACTGGGCTAGTTGGATTCGAACCAACGTATGCAGCAGTCAAAGTGCTGTGCCTTACCGCTTGGCGATAGCCCATCAATTTTACAAAAGATGCTCTAACCATCGCATCAAGGTGGATACAGGGATTCGAACCCTGGGCCTCCAGAGCCACAATCTGGCGCGCTAACCAACTGCGCTATACCCACCATAAGATTCCGGCCATCAGGCGGTCTCTCTTCCCTCTCGGGAAAATGTGCTCGAAGGGATTCGAACCCCCGACCCACGGCTTAGAAGGCCGTTGCTCTATCCAGCTGAGCTACGAACACATATCTAATTTTCCAATTAGAAAGCGGGTGATGGGAATCGAACCCACGTATCCAGCTTGGAAGGCTGGTGTTCTACCATTGAACTACACCCGCATGAAGTCGGGGTGACAGGATTCGAACCTGCGACCTCCTGGTCCCAAACCAGGCGCTCTAGCCAAGCTGAGCCACACCCCGTCAACGCTATTTAAATTTCTTTTTCCGTGACGCAAGACATATTATATTATAGCATATACCAATTGTCAACATTTATTTTCAAATTTTTTCAAAAAATTTTTACAACTCCGAATCTTGCCCCAATTTATAAAGGTTTTTTGGTTTTTTCTTCTTCAGAAAGATATTTGAGCTGATAGTCCGGAGTACCATTTGCGTCTATTTCCATCACAATATAAGACGGCAGATGACCATCCTGACGAGGATATGATGTGCTGCCCGGATTCAATGCCACTACACCATGATCCTTTTCTATAAGCGGTCTGTGGGTGTGTCCGAACATCACAATATCCATGCCTCTTCCCCTTGCCTCTTTCTTGATATCCTCCAGACCGGCAGAAACATAATAGTAGTGTCCATGGGTAATCAATGCTTTTAATCCTCCGATTTCAATTTCCTTTTCTTTCGGAAGTTCAGAGAAAAAGTCATTATTTCCTGCCACAATGTCCAGTGGACATCCTGCCAGTTCCGCAATATAGTCCTCATAACCTTCTGCATCTCCCAGATGAATCATACGGTCAAAAGGTCTTTCTTTTTCCATAATCGTTATCAGATTTTCATGTTTCTTATGGGTATCACTTACTATCAATACTCTCATCTTTTATCTTCCTTTATGATAAACCTTTTCCCATGAGTGCTTCTTTCATTGCGCGTAATGCTTTTCCACGATGGCTCATTTCATTCTTCTTATCCGGTGGCAAGCTTGCTGTGGAGCAGTTATATTCATCCACATAAAAGATTGGATCATAGCCAAATCCATTTTCACCCTGAGGCTCAAATCCAATATATCCCTCAATTGTCTCACGGGTTACCAGTGTTTCTTTATCCGGTAATACAGCCGCAATTGCACATACAAAGCGTGCGGTCCGCTGTTCCTTTGGTACTCCATTCAGACGATCCAAAAGATTCTGGTTTTTTATGGTATAAGAGGTATCTTCTCCCATATAACGGGCGGAATATACACCCGGTTCCTTATTCAGATAATCAATTTCCAGACCAGAATCATCAGCTAAAACAATAGCATCTGTATATGCTGCCACAGCATTTGCCTTAATCAGTGCATTTTCTTCAAAAGTAGTTCCATTTTCTTCAATATCCACGCTGATTCCGGCTTCTTTCATAGAAAGAATCTCTACATCAAGATCCGATAAAATCATGCGGATTTCTTTCATCTTGTCCTTGTTTCCTGTTGCAAATATTATTTTATTCATCTTAATATCCCTCCTGGAATGCCCGGTAAATTGCATTATAAATTGCCTGTGCTGCCTCTTTCTGATATGCTTCATCATTCAACCGGTTCAGTTCATCCTGATTTGTCATAAAGCCTACTTCTATCAATGCTACCGGCATCTCTGCTGTTCGTATAATATAAATCTCGTGTCCTTTTACAATTCCCTTACTGGTACTTCCTAACGCCGCTGTCATTTCTTCTAAGCAAATCTGGGCTAACTGCATACTTCCATTTTCCTCAGATGCCTTCTCTTCATCATACATGACTGCTGTTCCGTTGATACTGGACATTCTTCCGCTCTTGGTAGAATTATTATGTACGCTGATAAAGAGGTCTGCCCCGGCTTTGTTTGCCATATCTACACGCTGTTCAAGACTTGGATTGCTGTCATCCGTTCTCGTATAGTAGACTCCGACGCTCTCATCTCCTGCTTCATCAAATAATTCCTTTACTTTAAGCACTATAGCAAGGTCAATATCTTTCTCATTAATGCCCTGCTTTGTAGCTCCCGGTGCATTTCCACCATGTCCTGCATCTATTACCACAACTTTATCATAGACTTCATGTGGTGTCAAAAAATCCATATAAATATAATGCTCGTCAGATGTCTTTTGTAATTCCACCACACTATCTAAAGAGATCTCAATTACACCATATTCCGACTCACTTTCATAAGTCAGATTATCTATATGATAGCTCTTTCCTATCATGGGATAGTTATAAAGATAATTCTCATCTGCTCCCGGAATTTTAATGATAATGGTCTGGGTCAGATAGTCATTTTCTACGCTGACATCTTCCGGTGTCACATTTTCCGGTAACGCAATACGAAGCTGCTGGTCAAAGCTGATGCCCTCCTGGCTGTCTACATTTGCCGTATTATACTGCAGCATTTCCAGCGCATCCATATTTTCCTTGCGCTCGATGGCTTCCTGTGCCCGAAGTTCCCTGTTTTCCTCTGCCCGGATATGAAGTTGTGGAAAAAACAGCAGCGTTCCTGCCACAATAATGCTTATGGCAGTAATAATCACGGTAGCTGCTTTAATAACTTTCTCTTCCATCCCGCTCTGACTTACCTTTCTTTTGCATATGCTTTTATACAAAGATTTGCAGACTGGGTTTCTTCTACATTTTCCCAGTTCTTGCCGTTGGTACTGATATATCCCTCTCCATCGGAAAGATCTACGTTTCTGGTTGATTCATCTGCCTTATATTCAATTGCCATTGGATGCACGGAATCCGGAGTCTTTATCATCAGTACAACGGCAAATTTTTCTCCCTTGTTCACTGCAATTTTCTTATCAAAAGTAACGGTATAGAAACCTGCATTATCAAACTTTCCGGAAGCTACTTTCTGCCGTTTGGACAGACTTTCCCTTCCATCATAGTCCTTTACTACATATACTTCATATTCCGTATTTTTTCCGGTTGCATAGAAGCCTGCTGCCTCTAAATTCTCATTGTTTTCCGCTATATATACATTTGCTCCGTAAATGGTATCACGGTTGTATCCCAGCTGACCGACCCAGCCACATAAATCGGACTGATAAATCGTATCATAATTATCGGTATCTTCTACTCCGGTATAAACCAGATTGTGAATTCCTACATTGGTATCATAATAAGAGACATAGAATACCCCATTGTCTCCAAAATCTTTTCCCCAGCTGTTCTGGCAGATAAATGCACCGTCTCCCTCTAAATCTCCCGGGAAATTCTCTTTTGCATAACTGTCATCCCAACCAATAATCGCCACATCATGATTCGGCTTTTCTGAACCAACATAGCAATAAGAATTGGTCTCCTGATTAAAATATTCGGAACGGCTATTGACATTCTGCAGTGTACTGTAAATAGAAGTCTCGACTGCACCATATTTAAAAACTGCCTCTTTAATCTTCTCCAAATCCTTGCTTTCAATAATCTGCGCTTCCTGCACATGTTTGACCGGAGCTAAATTCTTTGTCAGCTCACCGTCATATGGGTCGTCCTTTTCCAATACAGGTCCCTGCCATGCAGTCAGATATGCCAGACTCATAGTATACTCTCCACCATCATTCTGTCCTAATCCAAAACTGTTTCCAAGGCTCATGTTATCGGTGGAAAATATATCATTTTCTTCCGGAAGCAGCATGGATTCCAGTGCTGCCAGAGAAGATGCAGCCCAGCAGGTTCCCTTATTTCCCTGGTTCTTCACCTGCGGTGCTCTTCCTCTCTCCCGCAAGTCATAATGAGATGGCAGAATGCTTGTCTCAGAAGAAGTATTCACCACCACTGCTTCATTTTTATTAACATCCCAGGCATAAGAATAACCAAGCTTCGAAGCAATGACTTCTGCCGGCACATAATAACGGTCATCAATCCGTGTCAATGTAGAAGAAAATTTCTCCTTCTCATCATTTATCTGTACTTCCTGGTCATCTAAGCTCATCCACAAGCTGTCTGAATATTTTTCTATCAAAAGAGCCGTGTCATCGTAAAGATGCACGCTGCAGTTATAACTGTCCCGAATCAAGTCCAATGGTACCATCAGATTCAGATTTTCATCCATATAGATTCCATTGTGCTTGTTGGTATATACTTTATTATCAATCGCTACCGTAAGATTCTTCTCATTGATGCTTTTTGCAATCAGAGGGTTCCAGTCGCTGCTCTGCAAATCTGCACCACGGAACTGTCCGATTTCTTCGGTTACACCCTTAAAATTGGCAAATTTCAGTATCAATGCAAGAACTAAAAGTAACGTGAATACTACATATCTCTTAGAATAACGTACTTTTTCCCTCACTCTTTTGTCCCTTTCCGTTTTGGTGGCTTCGGTCCCATGAACTGATAGAAATATGTCTTTAACATTCCATTATAAATCTTGCGGTTCTTATCCGGTTTTCTTCCGATATCCTTTGGTGCATTCTCATAGCTGGTAATCAGGTACATAGACCATGAATCCAGCCTTCTGTATGCCTCACCAATTGTCCGGTATAATTCCGGCAATGCCGCCTTTTCTTCCAGCCGCTCACCATATGGCGGATTGGATATGATAAATCCGTATTTTTTCGGATGGTTCAACTGGCTTACCGGTCTCTGCTGGAAATGAATCAAGCCATCCACACCGGCACGCTTTGCATTATCTCTTGCGGCACGCACAATTTCTTCATCAATATCATATCCCTGGATATCCACCTTAATATCGGTATCCAACATTTCCTGGGCTTCATTTACCGTATCATACCAGAGCTGACGCGGTATCAGGTTTGTCCACTGCTCTGCTAAGAAACTACGGTTCATGCCCGGTGCTATATTGGCTGCAATCATTGCTGCTTCAATCGGAAATGTTCCACTTCCGCAGAATGGATCTACTAAAATTCTGTCCTTATTCCATGGTGTCAGCATTATCAATGCTGCTGCAAGGGTCTCTGTGATTGGTGCCTTACTGGTCAGAGTCCGGTAGCCTCTCTTATGTAAAGATTCTCCGGAGGTATCTAATGCTACCATTACCTCGTCCTTCAACAGGAAAATTCGTACCGGATAGGATGCACCACTTTCTTCAAACCAATTGGTATGATATTTCTGTTTCAGCCGTTCTACCATTGCCTTCTTAACAATAGACTGGATGTCTGACGGACTGAATAATTTACTCTTTATGGAAGAAGCCTTGGTGACCCAGAATTTACCATTTTCAGGAATATACTCTTCCCATGGAAGCGCTTTGATTCCTTCAAATAATTCATCAAATGTCTCCGCTTTAAATTTTCCTACCCGAAGCAGCACACGCTCCGTTGTACGCAGAAAAATATTTGCACGGCAGATTGCCTCTGCATCACCAATGAAAGTCACTCTTCCATCTTCCACCTCTGAGATTTCATATCCCAGATCATATATTTCTTTTTTCAAAACTGATTCTAAGCCAAAATGACATGGCACTGTTAATTCGTATGTTTTCATATGTTCTTTCTCCATTATCACTACTATCTTATCTGTTCTAAATGACACTGTCAATGTTCTTTTCTATCCATTTAGTGCATTTAGGCCTCCAATCAGAGTATATATCTGATATCCCTGCCGCGTCAGTCTTTTTGCTGCATACATACTTGTATTTCCATACTCACAACACAGCAGTATCTTACGATTTTTCGGCAGCTTATGCTCCCAGTGTTCTATCTCATCATAAGGATAACAGTGGGCATTTCTCAAATGAAATACCTGAAAATCCTCCCTGCTTCTCAAATCAACAATATATATCTGTGGATCATCTTTTAGTTTCCATAATTCCGCTACACTGATAGCTGCAAATCTCATATGCCATCTCCCCCAAAATATCCTGACTTTTTCTGCTATGAAAAAACAGATTACAAAGTGTTCCTTGTAATCTGTTTCTTATTTTAATATATGCAGTTTTTCAATAAGATTGACCTAGTAATTGCATTTGTTGGATGTCTTGTTATCCGCCTTGTTATCACTTCTGTTGCTGGTCCTATTGCCTGCTTTGTTGCCGGTTTTGTTATCCGCATTTTCAAAGTCATTATCAGCATTCATTGTGCGGTTTACATTGCTTGTTTTGTTTTTTGCATTATCTGCATTTTTTGCCATAATATCGCCTCCTTTTTTTATCAGATACTTTTTCTTTTGATTCTCTGATACAGTGATATTATTTCTTAATTTCTTATTATTATTCTCATTTGCATTGCATTTTAAAAACTTTTATATTATAATTTTTTTCGTATAAGAATTGTTTTTTTATACAGTTATACCCCTTATTAATTATTTATACTCCCCTCAAGAAAGCCACAGGAATCCTAAGATTCATGTGGCTTTCTTATTTACGCGAGTAGCTCGCAAAACGTATTTCTCGTAGTTATTGTTCTTTACATATTATAGAAATTCATATTTTCCTGCAGTTCCATATTCATCTCGCCGCCGTTCTTCTCATATCTGGTACGGAATCCATCGATATGACGCAGTTTACGTTCCTGGAATATTTTAAACCGGCTGATCATATCCTGATACATCGGGTTTGCCTCTAATGCATCCCTGTATTTCTTGGCAAACGGACAATAACGGAACAGAATATCCCTTGCTACACGGTTCAGGCGGAAACTGCCGCCTGCCTCGTATTTAATCCATCCGATATAATCAGAAATAAATACTTCACGATAGTTATTCTTTGACTTCCAGAGTGTATTCTTAATCTTCTCCTTTGCCTCTGTGGATAAATCACGGTTTTTCCGATAGTACTGGATATAATCACAATATTCTGAAGTTAGGGATTTCTCTGTAATATCATTCCAACGCATTCCCTGTATCTTACGGCACATTTCCCAACGGAATCTTCCGCAGGTCTCTATCATCATATCCTGCAGGCTGTAGATAGTCATAACCGGGAAAACAAATCGGGCGGATGTATCACGTTTTACTCCGGCAGTCTCCTGCCACATCATTGCTTTCATTCCCACATTCGGCATCAGAATAACATCTGGAAATACTTCTTTTTGCACCGGTTCAGCATTTACACCATGCATCGGATCTGAAAAAATCACTTCACGGTAGAACAACGAATAATCAACTTCACGGACTTTTTTGATTGCCTCCTCAATCCGCTCTGCAGTCACCAGCATCTTCTCTGCTTCCTGCACCATGTCATGCTTGCTCAGAATCGGACAGAAGGTACTTACTTTTCCATAAGTTGCCCGGTTCGTTGACACAAACATATTATTCATCTCATATTTGGTCTTTTCCCAGCAGTCTGTTTTCAACCGCTCCATTCCTGCTGCATCCAGCTTACCCATCCGCTTCTGCTCTGCCAGATATCCATTATAATCCAGGTCAAATTCATTCCGGCTTGGTTCATTCTTTCCTTCATAGATGCTCTTTAGCCACTCAAACATGGTATAGACATGGTCGCTTTTACACTTGAACAGTTTATCTGTCAAATCATAAAGTTCATTAGCGGTATCTTCTCCTACCATTCCCACATCCATAAATCCAAAATTCAAAAACATCTGAATAACCGGGTCTAGGTCATCCGCATCTTTCATGGCATGCTTAAATACATTTTTATAAGTAGCATAGAATAATGCTGTCAACTCTTTCCGAAGTTTTCTCGTTTTCTCATCATTATCAAAATTATCCGGAATTGCATCATATTCATGCATTTTGCTTCGAATTTTATGTACATCCTCTGCTGCCACTCCAGCATATTCTAAGATATGTACCAGACAGTCCTCTGTTTCTTCTTCCTCTTCTCCATCGGTTTCCGCATATTCCTGTTCCAGTAAATCTTCTGTTCCCTGAACCAGCTTATCCTCTGCCTGCGGCTTTGGTACTTCACCAATCAGTTCTCCTGCAAAGTTATATATTGCATCTGCCTTTATCTTTATATTGCTAAAATCATAAGTCTGATATTCCGTAATTCGTTTGTCCCGTTCTCCTGCATCTCCCAGACGGTTGTCCTTGATAAACTGTAACAATGGCTCTATTGCCTGTCGTATTTCCTCGATGTCAGCTCCACTTGCTGCTGCACGGGCTGCCATGTCAAAATAAAGCTGTAATAAATCCATTCGATTGGTATCCAGATACAGATTTACATGCTCCTGTAAATATTCTTTTGCATGGTCAATCTCTCTTACCGCTTTGCACATAGCTCTTGCTGCCTGCATAATCTGTCCCGTCAGCAAATCCTCTTTCTGCTGAAAGAAATCCATAGTTCCACTATTCCCAAGTTCTGCCAGTTCATGGAAATAATCCGCTTCCCATTTCGGTGCCATATTGGTTCTTACATAAGGCTGCAGGCTCTCTATTCTCCGGAAACTTTTCTCCTGAATGCAATATTTTCTACATAACTCCTGATATTTCTGATACATTGCCAGTGCAAAGCTATAATATTTTTCTGTACTGTTTTGAAATCTCTGGTTTCGTCCAAGCATATGGTCTGCCTCACGAATTGCCACAGATAAAAATGCTGCTGCATATTTCGGCTGACTGATAAATATCTTACCAAAGTCCTCCGGAGCATGATAATGAAACGGATAAAGTGTTACATCATCCGCTGCCACATAATCTGCTATATATTCTTCTTCTGCACAATCCATCAGACCTATTATATTACCGCTTCCAATCTGCACTTCTTCCAGCTTAGACACCTGTCTCACTGTTCCATGAATTACCATATACAGTGCATTTACCGCTGTTCCATGCTTGATAAAGCATTTCCCTGCCGGGACCTTAATCATTGCCATAACACAACTTCCTCTGTTATTTCTATATTAAAATTACTTTATTATACTTGCTTATTAAAATCTTTTGTTCATACCCATTGCTATAAATAAAAAGAAAATGATTGCTACCGGAAGCAGAACCGGAAGTAAAAATGCAACTACCTGTGCAAGCAGAATTATAAGCAAAATTACAAACAGAAATACTGTCGCTAATATAAGCCAGATTCGAATTTTAATCTTCTTAAAAGAATACTCTCCGGAAGCTGTTTCCTGCCCATCCATTCCCTTTTGTGGTTCTGCTGTAGTTTTCTCTGCCGTTGCATTTTCTGCATCGATTATGCTTTTTGCAAGAAGTCTTGGATTTCCTAATTCTGCAATTACTTCAGCCTCCGTCTTTCCTTTATGAGATTCTGTAAGAATATATTCTTCATAATAGCGGAGATTATCATTCACCGTCTGCTGGCTTACCCTTCCCTGCAAAGCCTTTCTTAATTCTGTTAGGAATTCCTCTCTTGACATTTATTTCCCTCGACTCTTCTTTCTCTACTCTCTGCACTTCTTATGTTTTGCTTCCTGTTACAGCCATCACACTACTTTTATTGTATTGCTTCTATTGCAATTCATCTATTCCATTACTTTTTTGTTTTATTTTTTTATATAGTAGGAATTAGTTATTCTTCCGCTATAAATCAAATAATCAATTCCTACGCTTGTGCCAGAACTGCTCTCACGTTTAATCCAGTCTCCGTCACGCGTATAAGTTCCTTCCGATACATCACCATTATCATCCTGTACATAAGTTCCATCCGCTTTAAAGGTAATGGAATATACCACATTATTACTATTCTTAAATGTACAGGTAGCATCAAAGGTATCTCCATCCGGTATTTCACCTTCATATAAATAATCTTTTGCAATCAGGTATTTTCCCTGTTTTACAAGATTCTGTACATCGCCACCATCGGAGGTCAGTGTAAGCTTATTTCCGTCCATGACAAATGTTCCTGATGCCAGCTCTACTGCCTTGTCTCCCACACTGATATTCTCTTTATAAGTATTATTCTTTTCATTAAATGTAATTTCAAAAACAGTCGATGAATTATCGCCTGACATAATTTCACATGAATAAGTTCCAAGACTTCCACTATCCTTTGTCTTTACAGCAATTACCGCTACAATAGCTACTACTATAATAAGCACTGCTGCAAGAACTGATGTAAGCTTTGCATTCGCCTTTTTACTCTCATTCTTCATTAATAAATCAGTCCTCTCTGAAAAGATTTTTCACTTCTATATCATATATTTTTTATGCAAAACTGTCAAGAAAATGTAGTTATTGCAAACATTTTTCGCCATTTTTATAGAAATTCTCCATCATTTCCCTGGTAAGGCTGATTTTATCATCCATGCCTGCAACCTGTTCTCTTGGTACCCATTCCGCCAGAGAAAGTTCGTTCTTATCTAAAGTAATGGCATCTGTTCCTTCCACTCTGGCATAAAATCCCATCAGAAGATTGGAATCAAAGCCCCATGGCTGACTCTTATAGTATACAATATCCTTTACTTTCAATCCTACTTCTTCCATGACTTCCCTGCGAACTGTCTCTTCCGCAGTTTCGCCAATTTCTGTAAAACCTGCAATCAATGCGTATTTCTTATATTCCCTGTCTGAATATTTTGTCATCAATATTTTATTATCGTATATTACTCCCACAATTACTGCCGGAGCAATTTTCGGATAAACCATATTTCCACAGCATACACAACGCATCATCCGCTCCTTCGTATCCGGCTGCAATTCCTTTCCGCATCTGCCACAATAACGGTTATCCCGATACCACACATACAAATGATATGCCGTTGCCGCCGCAAAACAATCTTTCTTTGAAACTGTTTCCCGCAGACTGCGAATCGTTACCCATTCCATATTTTCAATATTATCGTTCTGCTTTTTGCTCTGCCTATCGACCTGCTCATCAAGCTGCTTTTCTACCTCTTTTTCTGCTTCTTCCTTTGACCATACTTTCAGCAGATAATACTGTACATCATCAATAGAAAACAGATATTGCAATCTTTTGTTACCGAATCCGTCAGCCTCTTGTTCTGTCTCTTTTGTAAGTTCTTTTGTAAACTCTTTCATATAGAAGAAACTGATTTTGGAATCTTTTTTTACCAGGAGTTTATTTCCCGAAAATAAAAATACGATATCCGTATTCCGGCATTCTCTCTGTTGATATTCATTGTGAAATTTCATTGGTGCAATATCCTGTATCATACCTGTGCCACCCTTTTTATATAATAAAAAGACCCCAAATCTCTGCTAAACAAAGATTCAAAGTCCTTTTTCCACGTGCGTGAGAAGATTCGAACTCCCGACACCTTGGTCCGTAGCCAAGTGCTCTATCCAGCTGAGCTACACGCACATATTAAATTATTACATACCATCGGTATGAATGCCCGCGACCGGAATCGAACCGGTACTGTGTCACCACAACAGGATTTTAAGTCCTGCGCGTCTGCCAGTTCCGCCACGCGGGCATATGGGACCTACAGGGCTCGAACCTGTGACCCTCTGCTTGTAAGGCAGATGCTCTCCCAGCTGAGCTAAGATCCCAAAACGACCCAAGCGGGACTCGAACCCGCGACCTCCGCCGTGACAGGGCGGCGCTCTAACCAACTGAGCCATTGGGCCAAATAAATAAATAAAAGTGGACCTTCGGGGACTCGAACCCAGGACCGACCGGTTATGAGCCGGTTGCTCTAACCAACTGAGCTAAAGGTCCATATAAAGCCGATGATCACCTTCAAAACTTCATACAGATTGCTTTCCGAGTTGCTTTGGTCAAGCCCTCGACCGATTAGTAACAGTCAGCTCCACACGTTACCGTGCTTCCACCTCTGCCCTATCTACCTGATACTCTTTCAGGGGTCTTACTGTCTTATAGACAGGGACATCTCATTGGGGGGCTTCACGCTTAGATGCCTTCAGCGTTTATCCCTTCCGGACTTGGCTACCCAGCTATGGATTTGGTATCCAGCTGATGCACCAGTGGTCCGTCCAGCCCGGTCCTCTCGTACTAAGGCCAGCTCCCCTCAGATATCCTACGCCCGCGCCGGATAGGGACCGAACTGTCTCACGACGTTCTGAACCCAGCTCGCGTACCGCTTTAATGGGCGAACAGCCCAACCCTTGGGACCTGCTACAGCCCCAGGATGCGATGAGCCGACATCGAGGTGCCAAACCACTCCGTCGATGTGAACTCTTGGGAGTGATAAGCCTGTTATCCCCAGGGTAGCTTTTTATCCGTTGAGCGATGGCAATCCCACTTTATGCCACCGGATCACTAAGTCCTACTTTTTTCGTACCTGCTCCACCCGTCGGTGTCGCAGTCAAGCTCCCTTCTGCCTTTGCACTCTTTAAATGGTTTCCGACCATTCTGAGGGAACCTTTGAGCGCCTCCGATACCCTTTCGGAGGCGACCGCCCCAGTCAAACTCCCCGCCTGGCATTGTCCCACCGCTGGTTCACAGCGGCTGGTTAGAAACCCAATACTGCAAGGGTGGTATCCCAACAGCGACTCCGTTAAGACTGGCGTCCTAACTTCTTCGTCTCCCACCTATCCTGTACATGCAGTACCGAATCCCAGTACCAAACTGGAGTAAAGCTCCATGGGGTCTTTCCGTCCTGGCGCGGGTAACCAGCATCTTCACTGGTACTTCAATTTCACCGGATGTATTGTCGAGACAGTGCTCAAATCATTACGCCTTTCGTGCGGGTCGGAACTTACCCGACAAGGAATTTCGCTACCTTAGGACCGTTATAGTTACGGCCGCCGTTTACTGGGGCTTAAATTCAAAGCTTCGCTTGCGCTAACCTCTCCTCTTAACCTTCCAGCACCGGGCAGGCGTCAGCCCATATACTTCACCTTTCGGTTTTGCATAGACCTGTGTTTTTGCTAAACAGTTGCTTGAGCCTATTCTCTGCGGCCTGATTTCTCAGGCACCCCTTCTCCCGAAGTTACGGGGTCATTTTGCCGAGTTCCTTAACAATACTTCTTCCGTCGGCCTTAGGATTCTCTCCTCATCCACCTGTGTCGGTTTACGGTACGGGCACATATGGCACAATAGCGGCTTTTCTCGGCAGCCGGTCCGCATGCTTCGCTACTTTGGTTCGCTCCACATCACAGCAAGGACTTTCGTGTGCGGATTTGCCAGCACACCATCCCCTCTGCTTGTACCAGTCTTTCCATTCCTGGCTCATGCTTTCCTTCTGCGTCCCCACAGTTCTGACCATATGTGGTACAGGAATCTAAACCTGTTGTCCATCGGATACGCCTCTCGGCCTCTCCTTAGGTCCCGACTTACCCAGGGCAGATCAGCTTTTACCCTGGAATCCTTGGATATTCGGCCGGAAGGATTCTCACCTTCCTCTCGCTACTCATTCCGGCATTCTCTCTTCTTATCCCTCCACTGCTCCTTACCGGTACAGCTTCGTCGGTCTTAAGAATGCTCCTCTACCAATCATACTAGGTATGATTCCACAGCTTCGGTGTTGTGTTTCAGCCCCGGACATTTTCGGCGCAGGGACTCTCGACTAGTGAGCTGTTACGCACTCTTTGAATGAATGGCTGCTTCTGAGCCAAC
>VOFC01000144.1_pt1:150000-217501 | contig 217501 bp, 213 predicted proteins | sample 5384161 | NCBI WGS metagenome assembly VOFC01 (sample SAMN12384722, study PRJNA508395) | human gut metagenome | isolation source: healthy gut B | host: Homo sapiens
TTCCTTCATGTGCTACTTTTTCAATCTTTGGTCCACCCGGATAGCCTAATCCGATTGCTCTCGCCACTTTATCAAAGGCTTCACCTGCTGCATCATCCCTTGTTCTTCCAAGTATCTCATATTTTCCATAATCCAGTACTTTTACCAGATGTGTATGACCGCCGGATACTACAAGACATAAAAATGGTGGCTCTAACTCTTTATTTTCAATATAATTTGCGCTGATGTGTCCCTCAATATGATGCACACCTACCAGTGGAATATTTCTTGCATAACTGATTGCTTTCGCTTCTGCCACACCAACCAGGAGGGCACCCACTAATCCCGGTCCATAAGTTACACCGATTGCGTCTATATCTGCCCAGTCTGCCTGCGCTTCCTGCATTGCTTCTGTTATTACCTGATTAATTTTCTCAATATGTTTACGGGATGCAATTTCCGGAACCACACCTCCATATAAGGTATGTAATGCAATCTGGGATGAAATGATATTCGATCTCACATCCCTTCCATTTACTACAACTGCTGCCGCAGTCTCATCGCAGGAACTTTCTATTGCAAGAATTGCAATATCTCCTTTATTTTTCTGCATCACCATTGTCTCCTTCCAGTGCCACAAATCCTAATATTTTCCAGTCCCCATTTTCATCCTTACGCAGCACATATTCCTGGTTAGCCCGGTTATATGCCTTGGTAGAGCGCAGGAAATAAGATGCCGTCACATAGGCACAATCACTTCCATCTACTTTCTTATAAGCCACTTCATCTGTATCGCAGACAGATGCTGTTGCTATAATCTTACTTTCTGCTTTATAAGCCGCAATGTCATTCTGCATCTGGGTTGAAAATGTATCCTGTGGATTGTTTTCCAATAACTCTTCATCCATCAGTGCACGCATCTTCTCCAACAGTTTCTGGTACTGCTCATCATCATAAGTTTCATTATAAAGGCAGAGCAGAATCCTATTATAATATTTGATTACAGCACGAGGTGACGCCGGATAATCCTTCTCTAAATTTTTACTTAAAACAGAGGTTATCTCATCTGTTTCTCCTGTTGTTTCCACACTTCTTGGTGAGCGGTTTGTCAGATAATAATAAAATCCGACCACAATTCCAACGCAAATCACACCTATAATAACTGTCTTAATTATGCCTGCTGTACGTTTCTTCATGTTTACGCCTCCTCAAAATCCAGTGTAACACTCTTTCCATCTTTGCCTAAATATGCATTCGGATATATCTTCCTTACAGCATCCATATAGTCTTCGCCCCTTACAAGGGACGGGCTGAAGTGGGTAAGCCACATTTCTTTCACCCCGGCATCCTTGGCAAGATGTGCTGCTTCATAAAAAGTCATATGTTTATATTGTTTCGCTTTTGCAAGTTTCTCTTTTTCTGCATACATACCTTCACAGATAAATAAATCGGAATCTTTGGCATTTTTTGCAATGCTCTCCGTCGGGCGGGTATCAGTACAATATGTCAGCTTGATGCCTTTTCTTGGCGGGCCTAATACCATTTCCGGCAGATAGGTCTTGTCCTCTTCTTCAATAATTTCACCTTTTTGCAGGCGGCTCCAGTATTTCTGCGGTATCTGCTGTTCTAACGCATGCTCCACAGAAAATCTTCCTGCTCGCGGAATCTCTAAGGTATAGCCGTAGCAGGTAACATTATGGTTCACCCGGAATGCATGAATCGTATATCCTTTTAATTCTATAGTCTCTTCCAGCTCTGTCAGTTCTATAAATTTAATCTCAAAAGGCAGTTCCGGTGCAATCACACGCAGTGCATTTACCACACGTTCCAGTCCCTTTGGTCCAATCATCGTCAGCGGCTCAGTTCGTTCTGCATTTCCCATGGTAAGAAGAATTCCAGGCAGTCCGCTGATATGGTCCGCATGGTAATGTGTAAAGCACATAATATCCACCGGCTTAAAGCTCCAGCCTTTTTCTTTTACTGCAATCTGGGTGCCTTCGCCACAGTCAACCATCAGACTGCTGCCATTATATCTTGTCATCAGTGAAGTCAGCCAGCGATATGGCAATGGCATCATTCCACCGGTTCCTAATAAACAGACATCTAACATTCTATTTCCTCAGCTCTCTATACAATTTCTGTTACTTCTTCCATTAAAGGCGGTATCGCAAACTGTTTTGTCCATTCATCAAAGCAGGACTCGCATACACGCAGTTTGCTTTTCACACCATCCTTAGTAGAAAAATAATTCCATTCTTTTTCTATATAAATATAATCCTGTTTTCGTTCTTCGATTTCTTTTCCACAACAATTGCAAACCATTTCGCATCCTCCGTCTCTTATCTTGTGGTTCTCTTTCATTATAGAACCATTCCAATAAATTTGCAGTGGAAATTACTGGACCCTGCTCATGATATATGCATCCTCTGAGGGCTTTTCATAAAAATTCTTTCGAGTTCCAAGTACAGAGAATCCAAGTTTCTGATACAGGCGAATGGCAGGCTCATTGGATACTCTTACCTCTAAAACATACCGGCTAATACCATGGTTTCTACCCTGCTGCATTAGTTCTGTTACTAGTTGTTCCCCATAACCTCTGTTTCTGCAGGCCTCACTTACTGCCACATTGGTAATCTCGCCTTCATCTAATGCCATATACATTCCACAATATCCTAAGATGGAACCCGCTTCTTCTGCCACCAGAAAAATCACATGGTTCATGGCAAGAGCATCGCGAAATCCCTGCCCGCTCCATGGCTGCGAAAAGACTTTTGCCTCTATGGCTGCTACATCAAAAACATCTGCCTCTGACATTCTACGAATTTCCATGCTGTTCCATCCTCTCGCGTTCTGCCTGGGAAAGGCGCAGATATTCCGGTTTGTGTTCTTCTGCAGATTCTAATTTACCCGCTTTGTAATATTCTTCTCCTAAAGCTGCAACAGCTGCTGCACGCTGCTTATTCACATGTGCCGGTGCAAAGGAATATGGCACTTTACAGTTTTCTTCTATATAAGCGGTAAATACCGGAACACCATCTCCCAAAAATACAACCGGAGCATTGTTTTCATTTATCTTTGCTACAATCTCATCAATTCCCACAACGCACTGTGGGCACAATACCTGCATTTTTTCGTCTTCAAACTGATATAAACCGGTATAGGTCTGGTTTCTTCTGGCATCCATTAATGGACAGATAATATCTCTATGCCCATAGAGGTTGTATGCCAGTGCATCCACGGTCGGTACGGATATCAACGGCTTATCCAGTGCAAGTCCCAATCCTTTTGCTGTTGCAGAGCCAATCCGAAGTCCGGTAAATGAGCCCGGACCCGCTGCAATTGCAATGGCATCTAATGTATCCAAATCCAGTTCTATCATTTTCGCAAGTTCATCTAACATTGGCAGCAAGGTCTGTGAATGTGTTTTCTTATAATTTACAGTAAATTCTCCCAACAGCACATCATCTTCTACTACTGCTACGCTGGCTACCAGTCCGGAGCTGTCCAATCCCAATATTTTCATCGTTCCACCTCTTCTATTGTTATCCTGCGATAATCAAATCCTTTTTCCAAATCTTTCTCTATTGTTATCTGCCGGTAATGATCCGGTAAAATTTCTTCAATCAGATTTGCCCATTCTATCATGGTCAGACCATTTCCATAAAAATAGTCCTCATAGCCGATTTCATCCATTTCCTCAATATCCGCAATCCGGTATACATCAAAATGATAAAATGGCATTCTTCCTTCTTCATACTCCTGCACAATAGTAAAAGTCGGACTGCAGATAGGTTCTGTTATCTCCAAACCCTTGGCTATTCCCTGGGTAAAAACGGTTTTTCCTACTCCCAAATCTCCGATTAATGTATACACTTCTCCCGGCTTTGCTTCCCGTCCAATCTGTTCGCCTAACTTTTCTGTTTCTTCTGCCGAAAATGTTTCATATACCATATACTTTTCTTCCTATCTCTTCTTCATACAATTCTGGTGCTTCTTCAAATTCTTATCTGCCAGTTCCTTCAACGCTGCATACTGTCCGCCTACAATTTCCATCGGCAGGATATATGCATTCACGCGGCTGCTGTAAATCAGAACATTATGCTTTGTTGACACCATTTTATAAATCTGTTTCCACTCCAGCAGGGCATTTTCTTCTCCCAGAGATACATGGACACCTTCATCATCCAACATATAATGCAGTGTACTTTTCAGTGCCTCTGACATGGAAATCTGTCTTGCCGCCCGCATTTTCAAGGTTAATGGAAAATAAAAAAGAAAGACAATGCCAAATATGATGTAAAGCACCGTATACATGGTATCTACCTTTCCATAGGTTCCCACTGCGGCTACAAATCCAAGCACCGCTGCCAAGATGGAAAAGATTCCGGTAAAACTGGTATATATATGATACATATTAAACCGGTACATATCGTTCGCTGTTATTTTTACATCAAATTCAATTGGCATTGTCTTTCCTCCTGCTTACTTTTCTGATTGAAGTATAGCATTATTTTCGGGAATAGACAAACTCTTTATCAATTTTGTGTCGGGCAAAAAAGGGACGTCTAATTTTTACGGCTGTTGGTTCCTTTGATGATTGGTGAAATATGTTTATAAATCAAAAATGTAATTCCAACACTAATCATACCTTTTAAGAAAGTGAATGGCATATTAAATACTACAAGACACTCCAATAAATTATCCATATGTCCGCCTACTGCAGAAGCGATTGCATTGTAAGCACCAATAATGGCATCTTCCGGCATAAATGCTGTATAGAACGGATATACCAGGAAATAGTTTGATACCACACTGAATACTGCCATGAAAAGTGCTCCTGCTAAAGAACCGATTAATGCACCTTTGCGGTTCTTCTTAAATTTGTAAATCAGTCCTGCCGGAAGCACAAACGCTACTCCAAGAATGAAATTGGACAGTTCTCCAACACCACTTGTGGTTGTAATAGTCAGATGAATCAGATTTTTAATCAGGCAGATCACAATTCCGCTGACCGGTCCCATGGAAAATGCTCCAATCAATGCCGGAAGTTCTGAAATATCCAGTTTGATGAAGTTTGGCATAAACGGAACTGCAAAATCAAGGAACATCAGGATGAACGCAATGGCTGAAAGCATTGCTGTCATCGTCAGATATCTTGCATTTACACCTGTTTTTACGTTGCTGTTTGTTGTTACACTGTTTGTACTCATTTCTTTTACTCCTTTTTTCTTTACTTTTAGCTCTTGCAAGGGATGTCCGGAGTATTGGTGTACCATAAAAGCCCCGGATAAAACTATCCGGGGCACGCAAAATAATCACCTTAATGGTCACTTATCTTCTCCCATCCAGACTATACTGTCGGTTTTGGATTTTCACCAAATCAACTGCAATACTGCAGTTCACGGACTAATGTGTCATGCACAATCACCGTCGGTCGGGAATCTATGCTTCGCATATCACCCTGCCCCGAAGACTTCCTATTCAATTACTATGGGTCTATTGTAGAGCTTCACTTTTTCCTTGTCAATACCCAATTTTATCTGTTACCTTTTATTTACAGTTTCATAGTAAGCTGGATTCTTTGTTTCTTAAGGTCTACGCTCACTACTTTTACTTCTACAATATCTCCCACACTGACCACTTCCAGTGGATGTTTGATATAGCGTTCGCTCATCTGGGAAATGTGTACCAGTCCATCCTGATGTACTCCGATGTCCACAAAGGCACCGAAATCAATGACATTACGAACGGTTCCTTTTAATACCATTCCCGGGGTCAAATCCTTCATTTCCAGTACGTCACTCCGCAGAATCGGCTTTGGCATATCTTCCCGTGGATCTCTTGCCGGCTTTTCCAGTTCCTTTACAATATCCCGTAAAGTAAGTTCTCCTACTTCCAATTCTGCTGCCAGTTTCTTATAATCTGAAATCTTCTTTGAAATCCCGGTTAATCCACCACCGGTTATCTCTTCTTCTGAATATCCTAATTTTTCCAAAAGCTTTCTGGTTGCTTCATAACTTTCCGGATGCACACCGGTTGCATCCAACGGATTCTTTCCACCGGTAATACGAAGAAAACCGGCACACTGTTCATATGCCTTCGGTCCTAATTTTGCCACTTTCAAAAGCTGGCTTCTGGATGCAAATTTTCCATTTTCTTCCCGGTATGCCACGATATTTTTCGCAATCACTTTGCTGATACCGGAAATGTATTCCAACAGGGATACGGATGCGGTGTTTAAATCTACACCAACTTTATTTACGCAGTCTTCTACCACGCCGCCTAAGGCTTCACTTAATTTTTTCTGGTTCATGTCATGCTGATACTGACCGACTCCGATGGATTTCGGATCAATTTTAACCAGCTCTGCCAGCGGATCCTGCAACCGTCTTGCCATGGAAGTGGCACTTCTTTGTCCCACATCAAAGTTTGGGAATTCCTCTGTAGCAAGTTTACTTGCAGAATATACGGAAGCCCCTGCTTCATTTACGATAATATACTGTACTTTTACCGGAATCTCTTTTAATAAATCTACAATAATCTGCTCCGACTCACGGGATGCTGTTCCATTTCCAAGAGAAATCAGTGTAATATGATACTTGGAAATCAGTTTCTTTAATACTACTTTTGCTTCCTCTACCTTATTCTGTGGTGCTGTCGGATAAATGACTGTCGTATCCAATACTTTTCCGGTCGGATCTACCACTGCAAGCTTACATCCGGTACGGAATGCCGGATCCCAGCCAAGCACAACCTGTCCTGCGATCGGCGGCTGCATCAGAAGCTGCTCTAAGTTCTTTCCGAAAACTTTGATTGCTCCGTCTTCTGCCTTTTCCGTAAGGTCACTTCGAATCTCACGCTCGATTGCCGGTGCAATCAGACGCTTATAGCTGTCTTCGATTACTTCTTCCAAAACAGGTCTGGTTATGGCATTATCTTTGGTTATTACCTTTTTCTGTAAATACGGAATAATCTGTTCTTCCGGCACTTCTACTTTTACTGTCAGTATTTTCTCTGCCTCTCCACGGTTCAATGCCAGCGTACGATGTCCTGCCATTTTTGCAATCGGCTCATCAAAATCATAATACATTTCATAAACAGATTCTGTTTCCGGATCTTTGGCAACAGATACAATCCGACCATGTTTTACGGTAAGGTCACGGATGCGGATACGATAATCTGCTTCATCGGAAATATGCTCTGCAATAATATCCTTAGCACCTTCTAACGCTTCCTCTGCAGTATGAACTTCTTTCTTCGTTGATATATTTTGCGCTGCTTCTTCTAAGATTGGAGTCTTAAGCATCTGAAGACTGATTACATTTGCCAGCGGCTCTAAGCCCTTCTCTTTGGCGATGGTTGCTCTGGTTCTGCGCTTCGGTCGGTATGGACGGTACAAATCATCTACGACTACCAGTGTCTGTGCTTCTTCTATCTGTTTCCGCAGTTCGTCCGTCAGCTTGCCCTGTTCTTCAATGCTGGCAATGACCTGTTCTTTCTTCTCTTCTAAATTTCTAAGATAAGTCAGCCGGTCAAATAAGTTACGTAATATTTCATCACTCAATGCGCCGGTTGCTTCTTTCCGGTACCGGGCAATAAAAGGAATGGTATTTCCTTCATCAATTAACTGAATTGCTGCCTGTGCCTGATTTTTTCTGATTCCAAGTTCTTCGGCAATTTTTGCTGTTATGTCCATCTTGTATTTCCTTTCCTGTTGATGCGTTTGCGCTCATTATAGCACATCAGGCATTTCTGCAAAAGGGAAGATTTTGGGTTTTATTGTTTTTTCCGGCAGAAAATGGTATACTAGATTTATTCACGATTTGAGGAGGTTTTTTATGGATTTTCAACAGCAGCCAAACGGCTATCAACCAAATCCCAATTATTCATATAATATGAACCAGGCACCACAACGTAATTACATGGACAAACGTTCCACCGGACTTGCCACCGCATCCATTGCTCTTGGCATTGTCTCCATTGTAACTTTCTGCTGCCTGTATGCAGCACTGCCTTGTGGGGCACTTGCCATTATTTTAGGACTTCTTTCCCGTGGCGGCGAGATGACTTTTTCCACCACCGGCAAAATCGGTATCGTCCTTGGAATTATCGGTCTTGTACTTACTATTGCACTTTATACTTTCGTCATTGTCATGATGTTTACCAACGCCGATTTCATCAACCAGATGTCCAACGGAAATACTGCTGATTATAACGAACTGATGCGGCAGTTTAATGAAATGAATCAGATGTATCAGTAAATATATGCAAAAGAAAAATGCCGGGAAACCAATTCTGATTTCCCGGCATTTTTTCTCTTTTCTTATTTTTATACCGAAGCACTCCACGTACTGTACTGAGGATTCTGCTGTTTTGTTCCGTATGGGTCTGTCTGGTTTGCTGTCCGGTCTAATTCTCCGGTAATGTCACGATAGAATGTCACCTGAGTCTGTGTATAGTATGGTCCAATCCACAAAAAGCCGATTCCAAATGAAAGGAGACCAAGGAAGGACCAGCCAAGGAAGCTTAACATGATATAGAAGTATCTTCCCTTGTTGCCCTGCATCAGCGCTTTACTTTCCCTCATTGCCTGCCGTATTCCCTTGGTATTATCCTCAAGTAATATCAAAAACAGCATGGAATATCTTAAGGAAAGAATAAATGCAATCACTTCTCCACCAATTCCCAGCACGCACATAGCTACTACATAACCAATAAAGAATCCCTTTGTCACTGCCATGCTGCCGGAAATGGCTATCACATACATCCCAACGGATACTGCAATTGCCGGAAGCATCGGAATTAATACCACAACCATAAATAAAAGGTATGCCAGAATGTATTTATCCGGATGATGATTGAATCCATAGAACATATCGGTAAACTTATATGGCTGCTTTCTTCCCATTCGCAGGGCAATCTGGAGAATTCCTATATTTAAAACAACCCCCAGCAATGCCAGTACAAATGCTGCCACATAATAAATTGCCCACTCCATTTTTCCGGAATACGGAGTCAAATTCCAGGAAAAGAACATGGTCGGCAATGTTACGATTAAATGTGATACTACCATGGCTCCCATTGGCAATCCATAATGTCCGGTAAGACTTTCTCTTGCAATACGTTTTATTTCTGCTGATTTTCTTTTCATCTATCTCAAGCTCCTGTTTTTATTTTCTTGTGTCGATTCTGGCTCCGGTCAGATCTGCCGCATCCTGGCTCTTACGCTCCTGCTGATAAGGATTCGTTTCGTTCGGATACTTAATGGTGGTATTGGTCTCTCCGCCTGCCACATATACTCTTCCGCACTCCGGGCATACGCCGGTACGAAGTGTTACGCTTGCAGATACCACCTGACCATTTTCTTCTGCTGCTTTGGTATAAGCATTGGAAACATGTTCTGCCTCGTGGGCTGCCACACGGATTCCCGCTGCCTCCGGAGAGATGTGGGAAGCTGATTTAAAAGAAACATTCTCGTTGGAACCATCCTGATATTTCCGGTTCTTACAGGTCTGGCATTCGCCCTTGCTGCCCTCTGCCGCTCCGGTACTCTTCACATCTGCATCAGTTCCGACCCCATATGTATGATTGTATCCGGTATCATATCCAATGTCTTTCGGATTCCATCCATCAATCTGCATAAACCACTCCTCCTTCCAAAGTCTGAAAAAAGTGCCTCTTTTTATTATACACATATCTTGGGTGAAACACAATAACTTTGACTTTCTCTTATGACAATTGTATACTACCAACAGATTCTATATTTTGTTTGAATACTGATTTGCGAGGATTAATATGGAAAAGAAAAAAACGTCCACTGCTATGGACAACGGATTATATATCACCGGCTGGTGCATCATAGGCACTCTTCTTCTGCTGGTACTTTTTATAAAAGCAACAAATATCCAGCTTTCAAAATATCTTTTCCCCTGTGTGCTTCACAGCCTGACCGGACTTTACTGTCCCGGCTGCGGTGGCACCAGAGCTGTAGCTTTTTTATTGCATGGGGATTTCCTGCACTCACTGGTTTATCATCCCTTTGTGCCATATGCCTTTGTGCTCTGCACCTGGTTTATGATTTCCCAGACCATTGAGCGGCTCTCTAAGGGAAGGCTTCGTATTGGTATGCATTTCCGGGAAGCATTTCTTTGGATTGCACTGGCTATTATTATTATAAATTTTATTGTAAAAAATGCGGCTCTTCTATTCTTTCAGATTGATTTTATGCCGCTGACGCATATATCATAATGTATCATATATCAAAACCGGGAAGTGGCTTACGCCTCTTCCTCTTCTTCTGTATCTTTTGCCCATCCAAAGGCATATTTTACTGCCTTCTTCCAGCCTTTTAATTTCTTCTGTCTCTCTTCCTCTTCCATCTGTGGATGGAATACCCGCTCTATCTGCTGGTTCTTTATCACATCTTCTTTGGTCTTCCAGTAGCCTACTGCAAGTCCTGCCAGATATGCTGCACCTTTTGCTGTTGTCTCTACACATGCCGGACGATTGACCGGTGCCTGTATCATGTCTGCCTGGAACTGCATCAGGAAATTATTGGCACTGGCTCCGCCATCTACATTTAAGGAACGGATTTCGATTCCAGCATCCGCTTCCATGGCGGAGATAACGCCTTCCACCTGATAAGCAATGGATTCCAGTGTTGCCCGGATGATATGATTCTTATTGGTTCCTCTGGTAATTCCTACAATTGTTCCTCTTGCATACTGATCCCAATATGGTGCACCCAGTCCGGTAAATGCCGGAACCACATAACAGCCATGAGTTCCTTTTACTTTGGTTGCCATATACTCTGAATCCGATGCGGAGTCAATGAGACGCATACCATCACGCAGCCACTGGATTGCCGCACCTGCCACAAAGATAGAGCCTTCCAGTGCATAATTTACTTTGCCATCCAGCCCCCAGGCAATGGTGGTGACCAGTCCGTTTTCTGAAAATACCGGACGTTCTCCTGTATTCATCAACAGGAAACAGCCTGTACCATATGTATTCTTCGCTTCTCCTTCGGAAAAGCAGGTCTGTCCGAATAAAGCGGCCTGCTGGTCTCCTGCTGCACCGGCAATCGGTATCGCACTTCCAAAATATGCCGGGTCTGTATAACCATATACACAGCTTGATGGCATCGCCTTTGGCAGCATGCTCTCCGGAATATCAAGCTCTGCCAGAATGTCTTTATCCCAGCTTAATGTGTTTATATTAAAAAGCATGGTTCTTGACGCATTGGAATAATCGGTTACATGTGCTTCCCCTTTCGTCAGTTTCCAGATCAGCCAGGTCTCTACCGTTCCAAAGAGCAGCTTTCCTTCTTCCGCTAATTTTCTTGCACCCTTCACATTATCTAAAATCCACTTGATTTTCGTTGCCGAAAAATAGGCATCAATAATCAATCCTGTTTTCTTACGATAGGAATCTTCCAACCCCTTTTTCTTTAACGCATCTGCAATATCAGAGGTCCGGCGGCACTGCCAGACTATCGCATTATAAATCGGCTCTCCGGTCTCTTTGTTCCATACAATTGCCGTCTCTCTCTGGTTGGTGATTCCAATGGCTGCAATATCTGCTGCCGTAGCACCAATCTTAGACATTGCCTCTACTGCTACCCCAAGCTGCGTCGACCATATCTCATTGGCATCATGTTCTACCCACCCCGGATTCGGAAACATCTGGCGGAATTCTTTTTGTGCCATACTGCAGATTTCACCGGCTTCATTAAAGAGAATACACCGGTTGCTGGTGGTTCCGGCGTCTAACGCCATAATAAATTTTGACATAAAAATACCCTCCTGAAATTATATTTATACCCTTAGTACAATTATAATTTCCAGAAGGGTTTTTCGCAACTATTTTACACGAATCATCTGAAGAATATCAGCAAGTTTTGCTGCTTTCTCTTCATATGCTGCTTCTGTCATTTCTTCTGTTACAAATCCAAGTTCTCCGTTTACACCTTCTGCTGCAACGAACTCAACTGCTCCGAATGCATTCTTTACTGCTGCTTCGTCTGCTTTGGTACGGACAAAGAAACGGTTGGTTACCATCTTATAATCTGCAAGCTCTAATTTCTCCGGTCTCCATTCCATTGGAAGGTTGGTGTCTTTGAATTTTGCAATTTCAACCATATCAGCCACAACAGCACTGGCTGTTGGAAGTTTTCCTGCTCCACTTCCGTAGAACATTGCATCTCCTAATACATTACCATGTACAAAAATTGCATTAAATACATCATTCACCGGATACAGTGGATGCTCCTGTGGAAGCATACACGGAGATACCATTGCACAATAGCTGTCTCCTACTTTACGGCTGGTTGCCAGTAATTTAATGGCTTTACCCATTGCTTTTGCATATTTGATATCAGTTGCACTGATTTTGGTAATTCCTTCTGTATGAATGTCATTGAAGTCTACCTGTTGTCCGCATACTAAAGAAGTTAAGATTGCAATCTTACGGCATGCATCAAAGCCTTCTACATCGGCAGTCGGATCTTTCTCTGCATATCCTTTATCCTGTGCATCCTTTAATACATCTGCAAATTCAGAACCCTCTACACTCATCTTGGTAAGCATATAGTTGGTCGTTCCATTTAAGATACCGGTAATCTCTTCGATTACATCTGCAGTCAGGCAGGAATTTAACGGGCGGATAATCGGGATACCGCCTCCTACGCTGGCTTCAAACAGGAAATTCACATTTTTCTCTTTGGCAAGTGCAATCAGTTCTGCACCTTTCTCTGCTACTAATGCCTTATTTGAAGTTGTTACATGCTTTCCTGCCTCTAACATGGCACGGACAAAAGTATATGCCGGTTCTACACCGCCCATTGTCTCAACTACCATGCCAATTTCAGGGTCTTCTGCAATTACTTTGTAATCATGTACGATTTTATCCTGAATCGGGTCTCCCGGGAAATCCCGTAAATCCAAAACATATTTAACTTCGATTGCCTCGCCTGCACGTTTTGCAATGCTGTCATGATTAATGTTTAATACTTCTACTACTCCGGAACCAATTGTTCCATATCCCATTACTGCTGCTTTCATTGTTGTTTCACTCCCTGGCTAATATTTTCAGATAATGTATTCCATCCTGTCCTTCAATCTTATCTACCATCTGTGACAAATCTCCTGTCTCCGGCAGAATATCAATACTCAGTGTCAGGGATGCAATCCCGTTTACCGGTATGGACTGGTGGATCGTTAATATGTTGGCATGAAACTCTGCCACAATATTCAAAACGGTTGATAATAATCCCGGCGTATCATCCAGCTGGATTACCATCGTAATTGTTCTCCCCTTCGCATTGTCGTGAAATGGAAAAATATCATCTTTATACTTATAAAATGAACTCCGGCTGATATCTACCTGCTCGGCTGCTTCCTGTACAGATGTTACGCGTCCGGATTCTAAAAGACGTTTCGCTTCCACTACTTTCAGTAATACCTCCGGTACAGCCTTCTCTTTCAACACAAAATACTTCGTATTCTCTGCCATATTCCCTCCGACTGTTTGTGGTACAAACACAACTGTTCTCACCAGAAAGATGATAGCACATATATACAGCCATTACAAGTAAATTTCTCTTTTTTATACAAAAGTACCCATATGGAACCTTTTTCGGATTCCATATGGGTAAATTGACGAATTTTTATATTTACTTTCCTTATCCGAAAGCTCTTAGAATTTACGGCTTCCGCCTCCGGTGCTTCGTCCTCCTGCTCCGGTATGTACTGTTGTTCTGCCGGAACTGCTTCCGCCTCCACCAGAAGATTCCCTCTGGATATGACGATGGGTTACTACCTGATTTACAAAGCGGTCAGTACGGTTTGTAAGATTTACATGGCTGTTCTTGTGGTAATCATATTTGTACTTATCAAAATGCAGGCGGTATTTTCCAATGGTGATTCCACAGAATGCACCACCGATGCCCAATGCCACCAGTAAGGTAATCAGAATTTCAAACCAGGTCAGCGTATTTTTCTCGTAGTAATCATACTCCCCGGTTTCTTCATCGTAATTATACTGACCGGTTGGCACGCCCTGTCCATAATAATATTCTGCCTCATCAATCATTGCCTCCATGGCATCTGCATACTCTGCATCTCCCATATAATTGAAGCCTTCATCCAGAATACTTTCCACTCTTTCGTCCGTATAATAACGGTTTGCTTCTCCAAAATGAACCACTGCGATTTCACGGTTATCCATGTCAATGACAAAAGCAACGCCATCCATGCCGGTGGCATACTGGTCAAAGGTATTCTCTCCATACTCCTGGGAAGTATACCCCTGCGCATCCTCTGTGGTAAATGCATAGATTTCCCAGCCGGTCTCACTGGAAAAATCGCTGATTTTTTCACTGATGGAATCTGCTTCACTCTGGGTAAAAAGCTCTGCGTCATCATAGACGAAGTCTGCCTTTGGCTCTGATGCCATAACAGGAACAACAAATAACATACTGCATAAAAGCAGTAACGGTACAATTATCTTTTTCTTTACCATATCAGCAGCCCTCCTAACAATCCAAGTACCAGCACTGCTGCTGATATGATTCCACTAACCAGAGTCAGTTTCTTATAATCTACTGGAAGTTCTCCACATACTTTTCCAGTCTGACCATTCATGGAATAGTAATACATCTTGCCATTATTGGCGCGATAGGTGATGGTCCAGATTGGAAGAAGCACATAATTCCAGTTCTCACTGCCATTAGAAAATCCGCAGTTATGTACTTTCACACCGTCATAGCCGGATACGCTTTCCCGCAAGAGCCTGGTTGCATAATCCTTTGTCTCTCGTCTTGCTTCCTCGGCTACGCCTTCTTTTTCAATATCACGCTTCTCTGCCTGGAATCCGGATAGATACCCCATGGAGAAATCCTTCATCTTGTCAAACTGATATGGCAGTACACCCTCTACCAGCTCTTTGTTGGCTTTCTGTAATGCATTCAGTTCCAGATTGGAAAGAGATACATCTCCGCCACGTTCTACTTCATAGAATTTAGTCTCGGTATATTCTTCATCTCCGGAACGCCATACCCGGACACGGGTTGCCTCTGCCGAAAGATTACCGTTCATCCTGGTATCATAAATCCAGAACGGGAAGTATACACCAGATAATTTATCAATTTGTTTCTTATTGAAAAATGCCTTTGGAACAAACTTTTTCCTGCCTACATATTCCATAAAACGTTTTTCTGCTTCTTTACGGTCAATTGCAAACGGAATGACCTTATTCGGCATATAGTTTCCGGATAATCTTCCGGAAAGCACTACCGGATTGTGGCAATAATAGCAGAAGGTTGCCGCCGTGGTTGCATCTGTTACAATCTGCGCACCACAGCTCGGGCAGGTATAAATGACTGCTTCTTCCTCTGTCTTCTTCTCTTCCTGTGTTCCGTCTGTATTCTCAGGAGCCTGGCTTCCATCCATGCTGCCGGCAGGTTTTTCCTGTTCCTCCGCCGGCTTCATGGCATCCAGTTCTTCCTGTGTAAATTTTGAGCCACAATATTCGCATTTATATGCGCCGGAAGCAGGGTCAAAAATCAGTTCGCCATCACAATTCGGGCACTTAAAACTAATTACTGACATGCAGTGCTCCTTCCTCCCTTATGGTCTCTGTTTTCCACAATTGCTGCAGAATTTTCCGGTATTTACTGCTCCACATTCGCAGGTCCAGTCTGCTGCCGGAGCCGGTTTTCCGCAGTTAGTACAGAATTTTCCGGTATTTACCGCTCCACACTCACAGGTCCAGTCTGTCTTTACTGCCGGTGCAGGAGTCGGTTTTCCACAGTTACAGCAGAATTTTCCGGTATTTGTTGTTCCGCATTCACAGGTCCACTCATTGCCTGCCGGTGCTGCTGCCTGCTGTGCCGGAGCTGCCTGTTGAGCCGGTGCTGCCTGCTGCACGCCTGCTGCTCCGCCTGCCATCTGTGCTCCATTATTCATCTGCTGGTTCTGCTGCATACCTGCAGTCATCTGATTTAAGCTGTCCATGCTGCTGTTGAATGCATTCATTCCCATTCCAACACCCATAAATCCGGTCATTGCACCCGCTGCATTAGAACCTGCATCACGGATACCTTCCGTAATATTTCCAACAGCAATACCACGCATTACATTCGGGTCACTACCCATCATTGCACCTTTGTTGCGCAGATTGATAAGGTTAGTGGATTCCTCGTCGTAAGAGATGCTTGCAATACCTACTGCCTGAATCTCCATACCACGCATCTGGTTCCATTCCTCATCAAGAGTTTCTGACATGTATTTACTCAGCTCGCGTCCCTTGGATGATACATAGGAAATGCGGACACCATCTGCAGATAACTGGTTGATGGATGTCTGTAATGCTTCTAAGAATTCAGAGATATACTGTTCATTGATATCTGTGATTTCTACTCTGTCTTTGTTTCTTGGAATTGCTTCTGCATAGAAACGAATCGGGTCTACAATCTTAATGGAATAAGTTCCGTGTGCACGCAGGAACAATTCTGCATTGTAGAAATTATCAAAATAGTTGATCGGATTTCTTGTTCCGAATTTGATTCCCTTGATTTCCTGAAGATTTATAAAGAATACCTTCTGTTTATCCGGTGTCTGACCACCAAATTTGATACGTGCGAAGGAATCTTTTAAAGTATCCTTTAACTGTCCGTTAAACAGGGATGGTAAAGAAGAATTATCTACTTTGTAATATCCCGGCTCTGCTGTATAGTCTACGATTTTTCCACCATCTACTAACATCATAAACTGATTATCATATACATGGATGATGGAACCATTAGATACGGTATCATCAGTTCCCTTTGTATTCTGTCCACGGCGAATCAACACACCTCTGGTAAAGACGGTCTGATCTCCCATATCATCCGGCTCGATTACCTCTAACCACTGATCTGCAAAACTTCCTCCAACTGCCTGTGCTACTGCTTTAATTAAACCCATAACAAACCTCCTGTTTTCTTATGTTATATACTTTCATTACACCTTTTGGTATGTAACTTCGTAAAAATGCTGCAGAGACCAAACCTGCATATTGATTGGTATTACTTCACTGCCACAGAACTCACAGTATTTCGCTCCAAGGGATGTAACCGGAGCACCGCAGTGCGGGCAGGTAAGTCCTACCCCTTTATCAGCACTGACTTTGCTCTCATCCTGGATATACATCAGTTCCATGTTGTACTTGGTCTGTTCTAACAAATCTTTTTTACCGGAAATCAGTTTTCCGTCTTTTTCTTTATAGTGAATATGCTCCACTGCACTCTGTAGTGTAATAATGCATTTTCCCTTTTGTTTTTCATATCTGGCAATCTCAGTCTGATGAACACGGATACGTTCATATACCTCATTTACACCTGCTGTCTGATTCTGCTCAATTCTTGCTGCCACTTCTTCTTTAAGTGCTTCCGACAGGCTCTCTGCCCTTCCTATACTATGTGCGGAAATTGCCATCAATGACAATTTCAATGCATCTTCTGCCTTATTTTTAAACTGCACCCAGTTAAATTCCGGGAAATCCCTCTGTATCTGTGGTTCTAATAATCTTGTCATTCCGGATACGGAACATGGTGTGACAGACAGTTCCTCTTCCTGTTTCTTCCAGCCTTCCACTAAAGAATCTGTTCCAAAGAGATCCTGTGAAAATTTCCTTACTTTATTTTTCACATAGAAAACCACGCCTGCTATCACTCCCACAATGACAAGAATAATGACCAGTGGTATGATTACTTTTTCCATCTTACTCTCCCATCTTCTCCGGACAGCCCAGTGACAGCCACTTTAAATATCCATTGATGAAAATATCAATATCTCCATCTAATACTGCATCTGTGTTTCCCGTCTCTACGCCGGTTCTGGTATCCTTTACCATAGTATACGGCTGCAATACGTAGGAGCGTATCTGATTTCCCCAGCCAATTTCTGTGACTTCGCCACGGATATCTGCTGCTTTATCTGCATTTTCCTGCTGTTTCAATAAATACAGCTTGGATTTTAACATCTGCATTGCCTTGTCTTTATTCATGTGCTGGGAACGCTCATTCTGGCAGGTTACTACAATTCCCGTCGGAAAATGGGTAATCCGGATTGCTGAAGATGTCTTATTGATATGCTGTCCACCGGCTCCACTGGAACGGTAGGTATCAATCCTTATATCTTCATCCTTTACTTCAATATCAATGTCTTCTTCAATATCCGGCATCACATCACATGATACAAAGGAGGTCTGACGCTTTCCTGCCGCATTAAACGGTGAAATCCGCACCAGACGGTGTACGCCTTTTTCTGATTTCAGATAACCGTAAGCATTTTCTCCGTTTACCTGAAAGGTAATGGATTTGATTCCTGCTTCATCTCCATCTAAGGAATCCAGTACTTCAATGGCAAATCCTTTATCGGATGCCCATCTTGTATACATACGGTATAGCATGGATGCCCAGTCACAGGATTCTGTTCCGCCTGCTCCTGCATGTAAGGATACAATTGCATTGTCTTTATCATATTCTCCGGATAACAGGGTTTTGATCCGAATCTTTTCAAACGCTTCTTCGTATTCCTTTATCTCTTCTTCGATTTCCGGAATCAGGGAAACATCATTCTCTTCATCTCCCATCGCAATCAGTGTTTCAATGTCGGAAAGTTTCTCTTCCAGCTGTGCACAGACTGCCACGTCATCCTTATAGCTTTTTAACTCCTTCATCTTCTGCTGGGACACTTCTGCATCATTCCAGAAATCTGGTGCTTCCATCTCCCGTTCCAATTCTTCGATTTTTTTTGACTTATCCGCTAAGTCAAAGTGAATCCCTCACTTCCTGCAGTGGAGCCTTATAGGTTCCCAATTTGTATCGGTATGCGTCCAATTCAACCACAGTATCACCAACTTTCTTATATTCTTATGATTTTCTGTATAACAAAGAATGTGCCCTGGCACATTCTCGCGCCTGCGGCGGTCGCTTGCGGCATCTTCATTATACGCCGCAGTGTGCATCCTCGCGGAGCGTTTTTTCTTTGCAGGAAAGCAATTCCCTGTAAAGTAAGAAAAACCACTATAAACATTATAGTGGTTTCCCGGCTTCGAATCAATTATATTTTCCTTAATATTGGTTGAAAAGTCTATTTTTCTGCTTTCCGTTTCATTTTTAAGAGCATTTCCTTATCCTCTTTAGTCACGCGATAGGATTCCCTGATTTTCTGTATCGTCTTGTTGTAAGTCCAGTCATCCAGATGATTTGTCCTGAGATAGGAAAGTGTTTTATCCCGGAACTTCACAAAACACACGGACAAATTCCAGGCTACTGCCATTTTCACATAATAGGCATCCTGATGAATCTTATCCATCTCTTCTAATACACAGTCGATATAGTCTTCCGTAATAAAATGGTCTAATAACATCACAACACCAAACCGGATGAAAAATTCTTCGTCACTGCGAAGATAAGGCAATAAATATTCTAAAACTGCCTCCGGCTCTTTTCTGGCAATTTTTAAGCTTGCACAGGTGCTGTCACATACCGACCAGTTCTTAATCTTTGGAAGAAAGGCATCAAGATGCGGACGGATTCCTGCGAAATCACTTTTCACATAGCCTAAAGTCATACCCTGCAGCATAGTTTCTTCCATGGAATCATCCGATGCCTGCGAAAGGTAAGTCTGCCAGTCTCCTTTTGCTAATTCTTTTGCATAAGAACGAAGTAATGGCAGCCTTACTCCAAGCACATGTTTTTCCCCCGGAATCAATCCGGCGGAAAAGGTGCCAAAATCCGGTTCTGCCCATTCCATTAACTGCTGGCGAATCTTTTCATTTAATTCACTCATGATTTATCTCTGTTGTAATTTCTGTATTCTGTGCATTGTCATGCTCTTCCGCATCCTGATACATCCCCTTAAGTACGAGAATGGTAACTACCAAAAGAATTACTGCCACCACATAGCGAATGATAAGTTTTTTCTTCTCTTCGTCATTCATCTTCATTATTCTTCTCCGTTCAATACTTCAATGGCTTTTAATATCTGATTATCCTGCATCTCATCATAAGTACCCTCGGTATCTCCGGTGTACTCATATTCAATTTCAACATCCGGTGTAATTCCGGTTCCATGGATGTTATCACCGTTTGGTGTATAATATTTTGCTACCGTAAGCTTAATGGCACTGCCGTCCTTTAACTGCATGATATTCTGCACAATGCCTTTTCCAAAGGTTGTGGTTCCAATCAATGTTCCATAATCAAAATCCCGGATAGCTCCTGCAAATATCTCGGATGCACTGGCGGAATTACCATTGACTAATACTGCAATCGGCATATCAAGATAATGCTCTGCATCAGAAGTATAATCCTGACGGTTGCCATATTTATCTTCCGTATAAACAACGGTTCCTTCCGGAAGAATCATATCCAACATCTGCTGACAGGATACTACCATTCCGCCGCCATTATCACGTAAATCAATAACCAGCTTCTCCATACCCTGACCCTGTAAATCTGTAATTGCATCCGAAAACTGGGTTGGTGTATTCTCTGCAAATTCAGATACCTGTATATATCCGATATTGTTTTCTAACATTTTATAAGCTACTGTTGGAATATCTACTTTGGCACGGGACACATCAAATTCCAGATTTTCTGATTCCCCTTCTCTTTCAATTACCAGATGAACGGTGGTTCCCTCTTCGCCACGGATGTTGGTTACCAGTTCCGATAGTTCCATAGAAGTGGCTTCAATATCATCTACCTTGACTATCTTATCGCCTTCTTTTAATCCTGCTTCCTGTGCCGGAGAATTATCATAAATATGGGTAACGGATACTTCCATGGTATTCTTATCCTGGGTAAGTCCTGCTCCGATTCCATAATAATTTGCATGGGTAGATATCATGATATCTTCATATTCTTCCGGGGTATAATACTCACTATATGGGTCTCCGATTCCCTCAAACAAGCCTTTATACATTCCGTTAATCAAGTCTTCCTGATCCACATCTTCATAATAATCTGCATTAATCTGGTCTGCCAGATTATCAAGCTTATTGATGACATCCTTTGAAAGCAGATCACCATCTGATGCTGTTACCGTCTGGCTACCTCCTGTTCCACCTTTTCCACCAATTACCACAGCACCACTGTAAATACCAATCAATAATACAATCAGCAATACCGCCATGACCGAAGCAGCACCGGTAATCGCACCACGCCAGTAAGTTCTTCTCTTTTCCTTTATTTCCTGCCTGATTGCTTCTGCTGAATTTGTCTCTTCCCTTATTTCGTCCATCTTTCTTCCTCTTTTACTATTTACTCAGATAATTCCATGGGCTTACATAGCTTCCATTTAAGGATACGCCAAAATGTAAATGATTTCCAGTAGATATACCGGTACTTCCTACCTGGGCTATCGTCTGTCCCGCCGTGACTTTATCACCGGTGGATACCAAAAGTGCCGAAGCATGCCCATATACTGTATATAGCCCGCTGCCGTGGCTGATCATTACATAGTTGCCCATTCCATTATTATAGCCTGCATAGGAAACCGTTCCATCTGCCGCCGCCACAATACTTGCACCATAGCTTGCCCCAATATCCAGTCCCTTATGATTAGAGGATGCTCCCTGGGTCGGAGATAATCGCGTTCCGTAATCACTGGTTACCCTGGTACTGCTCGGACACGGCCATACAAAAGCCCCGCCACCGTATACATCTCCGGGAGTCGTATCCGGAGTAGTTCCATTTTCCTCTGCTTCCTGTCTTCGTTTCTCTTCTTCCGCTTTTTTTCTGGCTTCCTCTGCCTGAATCTGCGCAATAATTTCATTCTGTGCATCAATCTCTGCCTGTACTGCATCTGCATCCGACTGTGCCACCGTAATGTCACTCTTTACCTTATCCAGTTCGTCTTCCTTGGCATCCATCAGAGCCTGCACGGTCTGCTGCTGGGATTCTACCTGTGTTTTCAATTCTTCCAGTTCTGTATATTCCTGTTCTAACTGTTCCTTGGCATCTGCCACGGTCTGTACACTGTCATTGTACTGCTGCAGCATATCTCTATCATATTCTGAAATCTGCCGGATATATTCTGCCTGATTCAAAAATTCTGCCATACTGCCGGATCGAAAAAATGCTTCCAGATATGACATTTTTCCACTATTTTCATACATGAACTGAATCCTTTTGCTCATAGCTTCTGCCTGGCTTGCCACATCCGCCTGGGCATCCTCTAATTCGCTCTGGGTGTCTGTAATCTCGGCACTCTTTTCCTCTAACTGTGCCTGTGTATTGGTAATTTCAAGAGAAATGCTTGTAAGCTGCTGATCTAATTCCTTTACCTTCGTCTGAATATCAGCCTTGGAATCTTTCAGCCCATCAATGACACCTTGGGCCTCCTCTAACTGCTTCTCTAAATTTTCTTTTTCCTTCTGTGCATCAGACAGGCTGCTGGCAGATATCTCCATCACCGGAGAAAGTAACATCACAGCTGTCAGTATTGCGGTTGTTACTTTTCTTCGTATCTTCATCTTATTCTCATCACCTTTTATATATTCAAAACAGGGTATCCCTGTGACTGCCCCAGTACACAGGCGATACCCTTTGTCCTTATACTTTCAAATGCTTCTTAATAGTCAGCCGGCTGCCAACAAATCCAATTCCCACTCCCAACAGCAGTGAAATTGGAACCAGACTGTGAAACAGTTCTGCAACCGGAATAAAATTCATAATATTATCTAAAAAGCTGAATTTGTCCGCTACATATACTATAATCTTGCCATACATGAAGTAAAGCAGAATCAGTGGCAATGCAGAACCCAGAAGTCCAATCAGCACACCCTCTACTACAAATGGTGCCCGCACAAAAGAATCCGTAGCTCCAATCAGCTTCATAATCGCAATCTCTTCTCTTCGTACCGAGATGCCAACTGTAACGGTATTACTGATTAAGAAGATAGCAACCGCAAGCAGGATTAAGATAATGCCTCCGGAAACATACGCAATCAGTTTATTAAAATCAGACAATGTATTTGCCACCACTGCAGAATGATGCACTTCCCTTACGCCATCTAAGGACTCTAAATATGTAACCAGTGCATCCTGCATGGAAACATCTTTCATATAAATTTCATAACTGGCAGAATTAGCAAGTGGATTCTCCGCAAATCCCTCTGCTGCTTCTTCTGAGCCACCAAAATATGTCTCTTTACACCTTTCCCACGCTTCATCTGCGGAAATAAATTCATAGCTGGCAACTTCCACACGCTTACTAATTTTATTACCAATCTCATCTATCTGTTCCTGCGAGATTCCCTCATTAAAGAAAACAGATACTGCAACGCCTTCCTCTGCCTCTTTTACCATTGACTGGAAGTTTTCTACAATCGAATAGAAAAGTCCAAACAAAAAGATACAGGCACACATGGTCGCAATAGATGCTACTGAAAACATTTTGTTACGCCAGATATTCTTGATACCCTGTTTTATTGAATAGAAAAACGAACTAATCCTCATCGCTGCAATCACCTTTCTCGTCACTGATAATGACGCCTTTCTTCATTGTGATTACACGTTTCTTCATTGCCTTGACAATCTCAAGATTATGTGTAACAACGACTACTGTCGTTCCCTTCTGGTTAATCTCCTCTAAGAGCTTCATGATTTCCTATGCATTATGGTTATCAAGATTACCGGTCGGCTCATCTGCCAGAAGAATCTTCGGCTGATTTACCAGTGCTCTTGCAATGGCAACCCTCTGCTGTTCTCCACCGGACAACTGTTTTGGATAAGATTTATATTTGGCAGCCAGCCCTACCATAGATAACATGGTCGGTACACTGCTTCTTATGAGCCTTGCCGGAGTACCTATTACCTTCTGGGCAAATGCTACATTCTCATATACATTTCTGTCTTTTAAAAGGCGGAAATCCTGGAACACAACACCTACATTACGCCGATATTTCGGTATCTGTTTTCTCCGGATTGCATTTAAATTACGGTTGTTAATCGTAATAACCCCTTTGGTCGGCTCTAATTCTTTTAACAATAATTTAATCAGTGTTGACTTTCCGGAGCCGCTGTTTCCAACGATAAAAACAAATTCCCCTTCTTCTATATTAAGACTGATATCATTTAATGCCGGTATTCCTGCCGAATATGACTTGCTTACATGTTCAAGCTTAATCATGTGTTCCTCCTAAAACTACTGCTTAGTAATCCAATGTCTCCATATATTTCATGTATTTTACTACCATTAATGCAATTTTAAATGTAATGGCATCTTCAAATACCCGAAGGTCTAAGCCTGTGCTTTTCTGCAGTTTATCCAGACGGTATACCAGTGTATTTCTGTGTATGTATAACTGTCTGGATGTTTCTGAAACGTTCAGGCTGTTTTCAAAGAATTTATTGATGGTAGTAAGTGTTTCTTCATCAAAATCATCCGGAGATTTTCCATCGAAAATCTCTTTGATAAACATTTTGCAAAGTGGAATCGGGAGCTGATAAATCAGACGTCCAATTCCCAGTGCAGAATACGCAATAATATTCTTCTCTTCAAAGAATATCTTTCCTACATCCAATGCCATGCGGGCTTCTTTATAAGAACGGGATACTTCCTTAATCTCATTTACTACGGTACCATATGCGATATAAGCCTCGCAGTCTTCATCTACCTTGAATAGATTTAAGATGACTTCTGCCGTTTTCTCCAAATCCTCATAGGTCTCATTTTCTGCAAGTTCTTTTACCACAATGATATTTTTCTCATCTACCGCTGTCACAAAATCCTTGGACTTTCCGCCAAAGATACTGCGTACTTTTTCCAGTTCATTTCCGTCCTTTTCCCGGTTGGTCTCTACAATATATACCACGCGGCGTACTTCCGTTTCAATATGAAGTTTCTTCGCACGGTTATAAATATCTACTAAAAGAAGATTATCCAGCAGCAGGTTCTTGATAAAGTTGTCCTTATCAAACCGCTCCTTATATGCTACCAGAAGATTCTGAATCTGGAAACCAGCAATTTTTCCCACCATATACACATCATCACTGTCACCATTTGCCAGTAAAACATATTCTATCTGATGATCATCAAAAACTTTAAAGAACTGGCATCCCTGAATCACCTGACTGTCTGCCGGAGATTCTACAAATGCCAATGCAGGATTGATATAATTATCTGCATCGGGAAATGTGGTTGCCAATACTTTCCCCTCAGTATCGATAATGCACATATCCACTCTTGTAATCCCTTTCAAACCGTCAATTGTGTTTTGAAGTATCTGATTTGAAATCATACTTTTTTCTCCTTCTCTTATCAATATCGCCCCAGTTACTGGACAACTTTCACAAAAAATTCGCATCCTTTTGTGAAAGATAAAACTCTTTGAATCTTATTTTAATGCAAAACGTCAAAAAAATAAAGAGGAAATGTGAATATTTTTATGCTAATATTCCAAAAAACCTTCTCCCAGCACTTCCCGGGCATCCGTCACAATTACAAAAGCTTTCGCGTCAAGTTCCATTACTATCTCTTTTAACTCTACAATTTCCTTTTTCGACACTGCACAAAAGAGTATGTCCTTCTCATTTCCGGAATACATTCCCTTTGCATGAATCGCCGTAACACCGCGGTTCATCCGGTGCATCAGTGCATCTGCCACTTCAGCGGCATCTTCCGTAATGATATACGCCGCCTTGGAATATTTGATACCTTCCATAATTGCATCCGATACTTCCGTTGTTATAAAAATTGCCACCACAGCATATAACGCCGGCTTTACTCCAAAGAAAAACATTCCGCTTAACACAATAATACCATCTAACACCAGCATAATCTGTGCAATGGTATATTGTTTAAGAAAACGCTGTAATAAAGTGGCTACCATATCTGTCCCTCCAGTAGAGGACTTCGTCACCAGAACCAGACCGATTCCCGCTCCGGAGATGCATCCGCCATAAATAGCTGCCAGCATATAATCATCCTGGGCTATATTCCAGTGAGGCAGTACCAGAAGCCAGAAAGACAGCATTACCATTCCATATAATGCCCGCCACAAAAATTTCTTTCCCTTTCTTCTCCATGCGCATAAAAAAACCGGAAGATTCAACGCCAGGTTCGTAAACCATAACGGAATTCCTCCGGGAATCCATTTTACTGTCAGTTGTCTGATGAGAATTGCAACTCCGGTAAATCCACCAACAACCATTCCTACCGGGTCATAGATGGACTGAATTGCTATACCCATAAGGCAGGTTCCTGCTGTCATACACAAATAATCCACTATGGCCGGTCTTTTATATCCCAGACCCATAACCATCCGTTTCCTTTAATCTTTATTATATTTGTGTAATTTGCTCTGCAGTTTCTTCTTATGAATCAATCTGCCCGCTATCTGGGATATTCTGCTGATACGGGAACGCGGTGCATAATCACTGCTCAACCCATACCATATTTTAGCATCCAGTTTGCTTTTATTTTCTGTCAAAAACTGTTCCTGTAACGGAGACGGCAGAATGGAAAAAATAACATCTGCACTGGCACTGTTAATCTCATTTACCACACTTTCAAAGTCATTGGACTTTTCCTCTATCGCACAATGACCTGCCACCTCAATCTGTTCGTATTTTCCTACAAGGAAATGCTCCAGCTGTTCTTCCTGAGCAATGGTTTCTGCCAACAAAAATACTCTCTTATGGTTACGGATAATCCGCTTGATGAATTCCCTGAAAAAATCATGATTGATTGTCTCACTGATCCGCTGGCTGGAATGAACATCTGCCGCAATCAGAATCTCCTTCTCTCCGATTACCGCAAGATCCAGCTGTTCCATGCACGCCCGTACTGTTTCATCCCGTCCTGCCAGTTCTAGCATCTTCATATCTATGGTCCCTATGGTATTCATTACCGTGTTATCCAGATAATTTTCTACCTGCATCATTGCTTCACGGACTGTATAATTATCTACTTCTATTCCCAGTATATCGATTTTCTTTAACATCTTACACCTGTCTTATTCTGTGCATTTTCATGCGCTTTTATGCAAGTAGTATAGCAAAAGCTCCTGTTTTTTTCAACCATTGTGCAAATTTTCTGTAATTATTTTCTCCGATTGCCTTTTTACACCTTTGTAAATAAACTGACATTTTCAGACAATTTTATATGATTTTTTCAATATTGCAATGTCAATAGATTTTGTATATTTTTTTGAAAAGTTATCAACTTTATCATTTGTTCACAAAACATCCGTTCTTATTTTTTGCTATGTAAACCTATATTTTTCTCCTTTTTTCTGTGGATAATGTGTATAACTTGGTGTATAACTCTTTTTTTTCGATATTTCCACATTTTTCGATGTGGATAACTTTTGGGACTTTTTTATAATTTCCAGCACTTTTTTTCGACGTTCTTTTCTTTTTTGTGCATATTGTATATTTTCAAAAAAGAAGTGTAAAATTGTCTGATTGCAATTTACACTTCTTTTCCGTCAAATGAATTTCTTTTCCACTTTTCAAAATAGTCCCTCTTCCCCATATGTATATTTACATAATATCATATTCGTTCACATAACTATTTTGATTAGAAAATTGTATGAACAATTCCTTCTATTCTTTTTTCTAAAACTGCATCTGCGTCCAGGATTCAGGCTCTGCAGACAGCTTCGATTTCTTCTAACTCTTCCGTGGTAAATGCCGGTGCATCTACAATCTTTAAATTATCTAATATCTGCTGTGGACGGGATGCGCCAATCAGAACACTTGCTACCGTCTCATCCCTTAATATCCAGCTTAATGCCATCTGTGCCAGTGTCTGTCCACGGCGCTTTGCAATTTCATTCAGGCTCTTAATCTGCTGCATTCTTGTTTCCGTAAGGTCGGATGCATGAAGGAATCTGCCATCTCTTTTAATCCGGCTGTCCTCAGGGATTCCATTGAGATATTTATCCGTCAGCATTCCCTGTGCAAGTGGAGAAAATGCAATCACACCTTTCCCCTTCTCTTTTGCAGCTTCTAACAAGCCATTATTCTCTACCGTACGTTCAAAGATATTATAGCGGTTCTGGTTTATCACAAAAGGGCACTTTAAATCTTCTAAGATTTCAGCCGCCTGTTTCATATGTTCTCCATCGTAATTAGAGATTCCTACATATAGTGCTTTTCCGCTTCTTACAATCTGGTCTAATGCCAGCATGGTTTCTTCCAATGGCGTATCCGGATCCATTCTGTGATGATAAAAAATGTCCACATATTCAAGTCCCATACGTTTTAAGCTCTGGTCTAAGCTCGCAATCAGATACTTCCTGCTGCCATGATCCCCATAAGGTCCCGGCCACATATCAAAACCTGCTTTCGTTGTAATTAACAATTCATCGCGGTAGGCATGCAGTTCTTCCCGCATGATCCTGCCAAGATTACTCTCTGCACTGCCATATTCCGGGCCATAATTATTTGCCAGGTCAAACTGTGTGATTCCATGGTCAAATGCCGTAAAACACATCGCCTTCATGTTCTCATAATTATCATTGGTTCCAAAATTATGCCAGAAACCAAGGGACAATATTGGAAACAACAATCCGCTCTTTCCTACTCTTCTGTATTTCATGGTTTCATATCTTTGTTCTGATGCTGTATATTCCATCTGTGGTAACCTGCCTTTCCTTTCATTCTATAATAATGCGCCTCCGCCACTTTATTGGCTGATTTTATTATAATTGCAGTTTTTCCAGATAAAAATAGAATATTTTTTAATAACGTATCAAATTTTTATATCTGCTTTTTTCCAAATGTCTACCTGCAGTGTGCATCCTCGCGGAACGTTTTTTACTTTACAGGAAAGCAATTTCCTGTAAAGCAAAAAAGGACTGTTGCAACCGCAACAGTCCCTGTTTATCTTTTTCAATATTATTTCATCCTTAATTTTACCATAAACTACAAGAAACACGCTTTGCGAGTTTCTCGAGTTATCGCGGTGCTCGCCAAATCAAATCCGGACATCCTAGAAAATACGTCTTACGGAAAGAACTGGCTTATAGTCAATCGGTGATGTAAATTTGATTCCTGAAGATGGTGTGCTGGCATGTACGATTGTGTTGTTACCAACATAAATTGCAACATGTCCGCTGTAGCATACGATATCGCCCGGCTGCATCTGGTCTGTACCAACTTCATATCCGCAGCCTCTCATTGCTCCTGAAGAATGTGGTAATGATACTCCAAACTGTGCATACACACTCATTACAAATCCGGAACAGTCTGCTCCGTTTGTTAAGCTTGTTCCACCTGCTACATATGGATTACCAACGAACTGGCTTGCGAAGTTTGCAACTGCTGCTCCATCAGATCCGGATGGTGCATTGTATGTAGATGTACCACCAGATGTACTGGAGGATGAGCTGCTGCTCTTAGAAGATTTTTCTGCTGCTTTCTTTGCGGCTTCTTCTGCTGCTTTTCTTTCAGCCTCTTCTTTTGCAAGTCTTGCGGCTTCTTCTTCTTTGGATTCTGCCTGAACGAATTCAGTAGATAATGTTACATAATCAGCGGATACATATCCCTCGCCCTCTTCGATGGAAACTTTTACCCATCCATCTACAGACTCGTCTGTAACTGTCAAATCATCCAGTCCTGCAACCATTCCAAGTTTCTTAGAATCGGTAGAAGGCTCTGTTCTCACAAATAAAGTAACTGCATCTTCATTTACAGTTGCTACACGACGTCCGACGGAACGGGCCAGTTCTTCGTTGCCGACTACTACATATTCACTCTTAACGTAACCGGTAACGGTACCAGAAGTAATCTGATACCAGCCATCTACGGTCTGCTGGACGGTTGCTGCTGAATTATTATAAAGCTTACCAAGCACCTCACTGTCTTCTGATGCTTCGCTTCTGATATTTACATAGTTATCAACCTGTGCAATTGCCACATTTGCGAACGGATCTTCTTCTGCCGGCTGTGCCTCTTCTGCTGTATCCTGCTGTGCTGCATCCCCTTCTGTAACAACAGGTGTGTCATTATTCTGTGCAGTTGCCACATTCGCCTTTGCTACAAGCTCACTGCTTGCCATATAATTGCTGAATGTCAAAGAAAAACCTGCTACTAATGTGTCATTGGAAGCCCCCACTTCCATTGCTGAAGTAACACCTGCGACTGGTGCTGCATATGTTGTTGTATTGCTTCCTGTGATTAATAATGCGCTTGCGAGTCCGCAGGCTGTTAATCTTAACGCTTTCTTATACATAAAAACCTCCAAACCTAACGATTTGTTACAAATTTATTACATTTATTACAGAGTCATTATAGCGCAGCTAATCTATCATGTCAACCTAAAATTCCCGCTTTTTTTACATCATTCTTTCCATTCTTTTACGAAATTGCTCCATCACTTTCCATAGAAGCAATGGCATTGGCGCCATCTGCTACTGCAGTTACCACCTGACGCAGCTGCTTGGTTCTGACATCTCCCACTGCATATATGCCAGGCACACTGCTCCTTCCATCCTCTCCGGCTTTGATATATCCTGTATCATCCAATGCCAGATCCGGTATTACTTTTACGGTATTCGGCACCATTCCCACAGCAATAAAAATGCCATTTACCGGAAGCATTTTTTCTTCCTGTGTCTTCTTATTTAATATTTTGATTTTCTCTACCATTCCTTCCCCGCAGATTTCCTCTACTACGGTATCATATAATATTTCAATTTTTTCATTTGTCTGCACCTGCTCCGCCAACACTTTTGTGCCACGGAAACTGTCTCTCCGGTGAATGAGGTATACTTTTTCACAACCTCTTGCCAAAAAGAGTGCATCCTCTAACGCAACATCACCACCGCCTGCCACCGCAACAGTCCGATTCCGGAAAAATGCTCCATCGCAGGTAGCACAATACGAAACTCCCATACCGGTAAGTCTTTCCTCCCCCGGTACCCCAAGTTTCCGGTAAGATGCTCCTGATGCAATGATTACTGCTTTTGCTTCATACTGTTTCTGATTTGTTGTTACAAGTTTCTTTTCCTGCTTATCCTCCACCGATACGGCCTGTTCTTTTGCAAAGGTTACACCGCTCTTTTGGGCATGTTCACGCATCTTCTGCGCCAGTTCAAATCCACCAACTCCCGGCAGTCCCGGATAGTTGTCCACCTCACTGGTATTAACAATCTGGCCTCCACTCATAGGTTTTTCTTCTATTATAAGTGTATCAAATTTTGCTCTTCCTGCATAAATTGCTGCTGACAGCCCCGCAGGACCGCTTCCTATTATAATCACATCATACATGTTATGGTTCCTCCATTTCTTCAGCAGGATAAGTATACCACCTTTTCCAAAATATATGAATGTTTCCTTGCTTTTTCTAATCTGCCATGCCATAATGAAAGTACATATCAAAGCAGAAAGGATGTGACTGATATGGATATTGCAACATTAAACAATACTGCTTTAAGCGCACTCAACAGTGCCGCAACTCCAACCAGCGAAGCGATTGGAGTTGCAATGCTGAGTAACCAGCTGGATGTCAGTCAGAGTATGAGTGACAGCCTGATTCGTGCCATGGAATTGTCTGTAAATCCTGCTGTTGGCGGGAACTTTGATGTCTCCGTTTAAATCCACTGTATGGTTTTGCAAGACAATACATTGCAACGCAAAAGACCGGAACCTTTTTCTTCCTTTAGGGAGACTTTAAGATTTCCGGTCTTTTTCTATGTTTCCTTGTCTTATTTCATTGCGATTGCTTCGATTTCAAGCATAACGTCTTTTGGAAGACGTGCTACTTCTACGCAGCTTCTTGCCGGGAAATCGGTGGTAAAGAATGTCTTATAAACCTCATTAATTGCTGCGAAATCATTCATCTCTTTGATGAATACAGTCGTCTTAACCACTTTGTCCATATTTGTACCTGCTGCTTCTAAAAGATTGGAAAGGTTGGTCAGCGCCTGTTTTGCCTGTGCTACAGAGCCTTCCGGAATCTCGCCGGTTGCCGGTACAACGGGAATAATACCAGAAGTATATACCATTCCATTTACTTCAATTGCCTGTGAATATGGTCCGATTGCTGCCGGTGCTTTTTCTGTTGCGATTACTTTCTTCATGTCTCGTTCCTTCTTTCTTTATTTAAATAATAACTATTCGCGGTGCTCGCCAAATCTGCATGCAAACATGCGGTTTTTCTGGCTGCTCGCGTAAATTAACTGTTTTTACGGATTGCGTGCTCGCTGAGGGTTATCTTTCTCTCCTTATAGAGTCTGCCTACAGCGCGCTTGAATGCTGCCTTGCTAAGTCCGGTTTCCCTCATGATTACTTCTGGTGATGCCTTTTCTGTAAATGGCAGTACACCGGCATAGGAATCTATCACTTCCATTACCTTCTGTGCATCGCTGTCCATCTGAAGGTAAGCTTTTTCCCGAAGGGTAATATCCAGTTTGCCATCCGGTTTTACATTGACTACCCTGGCAGCAATTACATCCCCTATCCGAAGATGGCTGCTGTCCTCATGCTTGGAAATCATTGCAGAATATTTATCATCCACCGCTGCAAAGGTTCCAAAATTATCACTGAATTCATAGATTCTTGCTTCTACTTCATCCCCTGCTTTATATGGAGAATCTTTGCTTAAAAGGTCATAAAGATTCTTCATGCTGGCACAAAGTCTGCGGCTCTTATCAATATATAAAGTTACCATGACTTCATCCCCGGCATTTACCTTGCGGGTCATCTCCTTATAAGGAAGGAATAAATCCTTTTCCAGTCCCCAGTCTAAAAATGCTCCTATTTTACCAACTTCCAATACCGGAAGCACTGCAAGCTGTCCCAGTACCAATTTCGGTTCATGGGTGGTTGCAATCAAGCGGTCTTTGGAATCCCGGTATAAAAAGATTTCTACTTTATCTCCAATGCAAAGTCCCTCCGGCACCTGTTTTGCCGGCAAAAGCACTCTGGTCTCATCCTCCGGATTTTCTGCCAGATACATTCCAAATTCAACTTTCTTTACTGCTGTTAGTTCCTGTTTTTCTCCAAGATTCATATTTTCCTGCTTTCTATTGTTCAAATTCTACAATGGCATATGGTTTCTGCTCTTCATCCGCCAGTGATACCAGATACATTTTATCATCTGCATATACAAATGGGAATACCTTGTCTCCTAATACTGCTGCTTTCCGGTATTCTGCCCGCATTTTATGGATATTAAAATTCTCAGGCAGATAATTCTTTGCCATGGCAATATACTGTTCATTATTTACATGATGATTGGTATCAATCTGCTCCGGGCGAATCTGAAAGCTTTCCTTTTCCTGCATTTTCTCCGGAAGTTTTATCTTTCTGTCCGCATAGTCCATTTTGAAAGGCTCTTCCATCTGATATTCTTCTAACATCTTATCAGAAATCCGTGCCGGTCTTTCCCTCTTTAAATCCATAAAAATCCACTGTGAATCCGCATAAGCACAGATTTTTCCCTCAACATCCTCTATGGTAAAATTACGATAACCATAAAAACCTTTAAAGTTATATGGCCAGGTCTTTACTGTTATTTTTTCTCCAAGAACCGGCAGTCGTTCTACCACAATCTGCCAGGATGCCAAAAACCATGCCTGTGCATGCTCCTTCAAATAGTCCACGCCAATTCCAAGATCCTCTGACTGGAATATACAGCAATCCTGCAGATAATTAGTCAATGCCTGAAATGTCATCTTCTGTCCGCTGTCTGCTTCACTATATCTTACTCTGCTTTTCATGGAATACATAGATGTGTCCTCCTTGTAAATGCCTGGCTATTAGAAAGAATGTGCCCTGGCACATTCTCGCGCCTGCGGCGGCCGCTTGCGGCATCTACCTTATACGTCGCAGTGCGCATCCTCGCGGATCGTTTTTACTTTGCGGGAAAGCAATTTCCTGTAAAGTAAAAAAACACCACGCTGCTGTGGTGTTTTCATGAGCAGGGCTACAAGGATTCGAACCTTGAAATGACGGAGTCAGAGTCCGTTGCCTTACCGTTTGGCGATAGCCCTTTGTTGTGTCAACAATGGGTATTCTACATGAAAACATTCCATTCGTCAAGCACTTTTTCGATTTTTTTTCGATTTTTTGCAAAAAGTTTTTACAGGTCATCAAAAAACCTTGATTGTACCGTTCAAATCTGCAAATTCAATGGTCTCTTCCCACATCAGCTTTGCCTTTCCACTGGTGGAATCCGTAAGTTTCTTTTCTAATTCCAGACACTGTTCTAACGGTACTGCTGCATCCAGTTCCACACCTTCTGCATATTCGGTATCCATAATCGTAACGCCCTGTTCTGCCAGAAGATACTGTATCTTGCCAAGTCCTGTATAATCCGTACTTATCTTAAGACGCTTTCCCGGTCTCTTTTCAATGATGGTACAATTCTTTAAACCCTCCTGTACAGCACCCTGATAAGCACGCACCAGTCCACCGGTTCCCAGAAGTGTTCCACCAAAATACCGGGTTACTACTACCACTACATCCCGGATGCCCTCCCGTAAAAGTACGTCTAACATCGGACGGCCTGCTGTGCCGGAAGGTTCTCCGTCATCCGAGCAGCGGGTCAGCTCCTGATTTCTTCCTATTATAAATGCGGAGCAGTTATGTCTTGCATCCCAGTATTTTTTCTTCATAGTATTGATATATGCTACCGCTTCCTCTTCTGTGGTAACTGGTGCAATATTTGCAATAAACCGCGATTTTTTCTCTTCAAGCTCACCACTGCCGCCTTCATATATTACTTTTCCGTTTGAAACTTCTGACATATTGCATTGCTCCTGCCTCTTTTTTCGTTTCCTTATTGTAGCATGATTTCCATTTTTCCTGCAAGGAAACCTTAAGAATTTCTTATCAAAACCTTGCGTTTTTACTTTTTTCTTTATTATATGGTATCTTTTTGCTATAATAAGAAAATAATGTTATTAATCCAAAGGAGGCACATTATGAATTATGGAAAGAAGAGTACCGCCAGGAAGGAAAAGAGCTCACTTCCAAAGGTACTATGGTCCGTAAGAAGTTTTCCGTAATTTTCTGCAAGACTCTACTGATCTGCTTTTTCTTAGCAGCTGTCGTCGGTATTTGTGCAGGAATCGGAATCTTCAAAGGAATCATTGATTCTGCACCAGATATAGATGATATTGATGCAAGTCCTACCGGACAGCTCTCTACCGTTCTTGACGATGAGGGTAATGAAATTGCCACTCTGGTTACTTCCGGTACAAATCGTGACCCGGTAACCATTGATAAGATGCCGATTAATCTTCAACATGCATTCGTAGCCATCGAAGATGAACGTTTTTACGATCACAACGGAATTGATATCAAAGGAATCATCCGTGCCGGCTTCAAAGGCATTGCATCCGGTTTTCATTTTAATCAGGGAGCCAGCACAATTACACAGCAGCTTCTGAAAAACAACGTTTTCACTGACTGGACAAGCGAAGACAGTATGGCTGACAAGTTTGAGCGTAAAATACAGGAACAGTATCTGGCTGTACAGCTTGAAAAAAGAGAATCCAAGAACTGGATTCTGGAAAATTACTTAAACACCATTAACCTTGGTCAGAATACCCTTGGTGTCCAGGCTGCATCCAAACGATATTTTAACAAAGATGTATCTGACTTAACACTTTCTGAGTGTGCAGTAATTGCAGCAATTACCAAGAGTCCGACAAAGTATAATCCGATTACTAACCCGGACAACAACGCATCCCGTCGTAAAGATGTCTTAGACAATATGTTAGACCAAGGTTATATTTCGCAGGAAGAACACGACGAAGCATTAGCAGATAATGTCTACGACCGTATTCAGATTGTAGATAACAGCACTTCTTCTACTGCAAATGTCAACTCCTACTTTGTGGATACCCTTACCGACCAAGTAATGGATGACTTAATCAATGAATTAGGTTATACCGAGACACAGGCTTTCAATGCACTCTATGGTGGTGGTCTTACCATTTACTCCACCCAGAATGCTAATCTCCAGCAGATTTGTGATGAGGAAGTCAATAACTTAGATAACTACAACGGTCAGGTGGAATATTCTTTCTCCTATCGTCTTTCCATCCAGAAAGCCGATGGTACACTGCAGAATTACAGTGAACAGACCATGCTCACCTACTATCGTGAAAAAACCGGTAATAACAGCTACAACATCAACTTCAGTTCCAAAGAAGATGCCCAGGCTGCCATTGACCAGTATAAAGCAGATATTATGGAAGAGGGAGATACCATCCCGGGCAGCGGCGAATCCGTTACCTTTACGATTCAGCCACAGGCTTCCCTTACGCTGATGGATCAGGCTACCGGTGAAGTGAAAGCATTAGTTGGTGGCCGTGGTGATAAAACCGCAAACAAAACCTTAAACCGTGCTTCTGATACCACCAGACAGCCGGGTTCCACCTTCAAGATTTTAGCTGCTTATGCACCTGCTCTTGACAGTGGCGGAATGACCTTAGCTTCTGTAGAAGATGATGCTCCTTATTCTTATACCAATGGACGTTCTCTTCGTAACTATGATGACCAGTATCGCGGATTTACTACTTTAAGAGAAGCAATCTGCCACTCCATCAATATTGTAACAGTTAAGACCCTCACCGATATCAGTACCGATTTAGGTTACAGTTACTTACAGAGCTTCGGATTTACCACCTTAGATGCTGAACACGATAATAATCAGGCTCTCTGCCTTGGAGGTATCTATAAAGGTGTTACCAACTTAGAATTAACTGCCGCCTATGCGACCGTTGCAAATGGCGGTACTTATACCAAACCAAGATTCTATACCAAGATTTTAGACCATGACGGAAATGTTTTAATTGACAATACTCCGCAGACCCATACTGTATTAAAGGACACCACTGCATGGCTCTTAACCAATGCCATGGAAGATGTTGTTACCTCCGGTACCGGTACAATCGTTAACTTCGGTTCTATGCCGATTGCCGGTAAAACAGGTACTACAACCTCTGACCGCGATGCTCTTTTCGTAGGATACACACCATATTATACCTGTGGTGTATGGGGCGGATATGATGATAACAGCGAACTTTCCAGCACCAGATATCCAAAGTTAATCTGGAAAGCAGTTATGTCCCGTGTTCATGAAAATCTGGAATATAAAGACTTTACTATGCCAAGCGGAATTACTTCTGCTGTCGTATGTAAGAAATCCGGAAAACTTGCCGTAGAAGGTTTATGTGACTGTGATCCGCGTGGCAGCATGGTTGAAACAGAATATTTTGCAACCGGCACAGTTCCAACAGAAGTATGTGACCATCATGTCAGTGCAACAATCTGTACTTCCTCCGGAATGCTTGCAAATGAATATTGTCCGGAAGAAACAAAACAGACCGGTATCTATATCGTTGGCGGTTCTGAAGGTACGGATGATTCTCCATATCTTATGACAGATGAATTATCCAACAGCACCTGTAACGTACACACTTCAAGTTCCGTTACACAGCCTTCCACCCCATCTACTAATACAACAGATACCTCTAATCCAACCAGTGGAAGTCTTACCGGTGGTGGGGATAATACTACACCAGATCATGGTAATACCGGAACCAGTACAAATACCGGTGGTGATACCGGAACCAATGGTGGTACAGGAACCGGTGGTGGTACAGGAACCGGCAGCAATACAGGAACCGGTGGTGGTACAGGAACCGGCAGCAATACAGGAACCGGTGGTGGTACAGGAACCGGCGGTGGAAGTTCCGGTACCGGCTCTGATGGAAACACTACGAATTAACCAAATCATTATTCTATAATCAGACACCTATAGAAGCTGCCAAAGGCAGCTTCTATTTTTTCTATCTGATGCCGGGCACAGACAACAACAAAAGCCCTGACATACGCCAGGACTTTCGTTGTTGATGTATATACTACTAAGGGGATTAGATAATTACTAACCTAATCACAATTAGATTAGTACATGATTAGTGAAGTTCTCTTGTTACAAAATCCGGGTAAGCTGACTCTAAGCCATGCTCAGTAGAATCCAGACCTTCTAACTCTTCTTCTTTTGATACTCTAAGACCAATTGTCTTCTTTAATACGATAAATACAATGCTCATGGTTATAATTACCCAGCCTGCGATACATACGACACCAAGTGCCTGAATAGCCAGATGATGAACTCCGCCACCATAGAAGAGGCCATCTGTATAATCGAAGAGACCTACCATCAATGTTCCAAAAAGACCACAGACACCGTGTACGGATACAGCGCCAACCGGGTCATCTACTTTTAATTTGTCTTCTACAAAGTATACTGACATGGTACAAAGGATACCAGCTAAACCACCGATAACGAATGCACCTACTGCATCAACATTTGCACATCCTGCTGTAATTGCTACCAGACCTGCCAGGGAACCATTTAAGGACATGGACACATCCGGTTTACCATTCTTAATCCAGGTATAAATCATTGCTGTAACAGTTGCTGCTGCCGGTGCAATGGTTGTTGTTGCAAAAATCTGTGAAAGCTGTAAGGTATCAGTTGCTGCTGCACCATTAAATCCATACCAGCCAAACCAGAGAATAAATACTCCCAAAGCACCAATTAAAATGTTGTGACCCATAATAGGTCTTGATTTACCATCTTTGCCATATTTACCAATACGAGGTCCTAATAAAGCGGCTCCGATAAATGCGGTAATTCCACCTACCATATGAATACATGCAGAACCTGCGAAATCTGTAAATCCAAGGTCTGTAAGCCATGGAGTTCCGCCCCATACCCAGTGTGCTTCTACCGGATATACAATCAGGCTGATTACAAAACTGTAAATACAATATGTAATGAATTTGGTACGCTCTGCCATTGCTCCAGATACAATTGTTGCAGCTGTTGCACAGAATACCAGGTTAAATACGAAATTGGACCAGTCTGTTGTTCCAAAATTCTTCAATGGGTTTAAACCCCATCCCACAAATTTTCCATCACCACAAAGAATATTATATCCTAATAAATAAAATGCAACGGTACCAATACAGAAGTCCATCAGGTTCTTCATTGTAATATTACCTGTATTTTTTAATCTGGTAAAACCAGCCTCTACCATTGCAAATCCACATTGCATAAAAAATACTAACGCTGCTCCCATCAGGAACCAAACACTCATATCCATAATCATTTCCTCCTTTACCAAAATAAATATTAACGTAAAAAAATAGAGATATCAAACAAGGCTCTCTCCTTGTCTGCTTATCTCCTTCGATAATATTTATTTGCGATATTCATTTTTCAATATCCACAAGACAGTTTCCTATCTGCGCCTTACTCCTCTTTGCATCTTTTATAATGCTTTGTCACCATGTTCACCGGTACGGATACGAACGGCATCTTCTACATCATACACAAAGATTTTACCATCACCAAAGTTACCGGTATTAATCTCATCTACTACCTTATCAATTAATCCTGGTGCAACTTCATCTGAGACAACGGTCTCTACTTTGATTTTCGGAAGTAATGTTACATTATAAGATGCTCCACGGTAATTCTTGATAATACCCTTCTGATTACCATATCCCATGCTATTTACAATGTTTAAACCATTGACTTCACTGCTTTCTAAGACTGCTTTCAAGTCTTCAAGCTTTTCCGGTTTAATAATAATTTCCAGCTTTTTCATATCATCTCGTCCTCCTTCTTATTATTGTTCACAATTTATTCACCTGGCATTCAAAGATGATTCACTTTATCAACACGCTTTTTTCAAATTAGGCTGATATAGTATAGTCATAAGCAAAAGAAAAACATAACTTTAAATATTCTTTTTCATAATCTGCCAGGTAACTTAAGTTGCCTGGCATCCTCCCTTTTATGCCTCTTTTTCCGTCTGTTCTAAGGAGAATGCCCTGCAATTAAAGTTCTTTTTTATACTTCGAAGATTAAATCTCCATAAGATGGCATTGGCCATATATCTTTGTCAACAAGCATCTCTAACTTGTCAACCGGAGCTCTTAATGCATCCATTGTTGTTTTTACAACATCTCTGTAATATACAGCCTGATCTCTTCCCTCTTCCATTGTTCCACCTTTTTCTGTTACTTCTTCCAGTTTTGCCAAAGCAACCTTGGTCTCAGATAAGAGGTCAGATACTTCTGCCAGTAATTCTGTCTGGACACTGATGTCTGCATCACATACAGATTTTACAGCTGCTGCAGAAGTTGCAAGCTCTGTTGTATATTTGATAACTGCCGGGATAATCTGTTTTCCTGCAATATCAATCATAGCTTTTGCTTCGATGTTAATCTCTTTTGCGTAGGTCTCATATTCGATTTCTACACGGGAATCCAGCTCCGCTTTGGTAAATACACCAAAACGCTCGAATAAAGAAACTGCTTTTTCTGTATTCAGTGCCGGGATTGCATCTACCATGGACTTGATGTTTGGAAGTCCACGACGCTCTGCTTCCTCTACCCATTCATCAGAATATCCGTTTCCGTTGAATACGATTCTCTGATGCTCAGTTGCATATTTCTTAATCAGATCATGTACTGCCATATCGAAATCGTCTGCTTTTTCCAGTTCATCACACGCCTCAGAAAATGCTTCTGCTACGATTGTATTCAATACAACGTTAGGCTGTGCGATGGAATCCTGAGAACCAACCATACGGAACTCGAATTTATTTCCGGTAAATGCAAATGGTGAAGTTCTGTTACGGTCTGTTGCATCTTTCATGAAGTCAGGCAATGTCTTAACACCAGTCTCTAATTTAGAACCAGCTAAACTGTGTGTAGCTTCTCCGGTACAGATAAGCTGTGATAATACATCCTGTAACTGTTCTCCAAGATAGATAGAAACGATTGCTGGCGGTGCCTCGTTTGCGCCTAATCTGTGGTCGTTTCCAACGTCTGCTGCAGATTCACGAAGCAGATCTGCATGTTTATCTACTGCTTTTAAGATACAGGTAAGCACTAATAAGAACTGTACGTTCTCATGAGGTGTTTTGCCCGGCTCTAATAAGTTAATTCCATCATCTGTTGTGATAGACCAGTTGTTATGTTTTCCAGAACCATTGACACCTGCAAATGGCTTCTCATGAAGCAGACACTGCAAGCCATGACGACCGGCAACCTTCTTTAAGGTTTCCATTACTAACTGGTTGTGGTCTACTGCTACGTTTGCTTCGGAGTAGATTGGAGCTAACTCATGCTGTGCAGGAGCAACTTCGTTATGCTGTGTCTTTGCAGATACACCAAGTTTCCATAATTCTTTATTTACATCTCTCATGTATGCTGCAATTCTCTCACGGATGATTCCGAAGTAATGGTCATCCATTTCCTGTCCTTTTGGAGGCATTGCTCCAAATAAGGTACGTCCGGTAAAGATTAAATCTTTTCTCTTTAAATATTTTTCTCTGTCTACGATGAAATATTCCTGCTCCGGTCCAACGGAAGGAGTTACTTTCTTAGATGTTGTATTTCCAAATAATTTTAAAAGACGAAGAGACTGGGTATTAATCGCTTCCATAGAACGAAGTAACGGTGTCTTCTGGTCTAATGCTTCTCCTGTGTAAGAGCAGAAAGCGGTAGGAATGCAAAGAGTTGCTCCTGCTGCATCCTGTCTTACGAATGCCGGTGAAGTACAATCCCATGCTGTATATCCTCTTGCCTCAAAGGTTGCTCTTAATCCACCGGATGGGAAAGAAGATGCGTCTGGCTCACCTTTGATTAATTCCTTACCGGAAAAGCTCATTAAAACTTTACCGTTTGGCATTGGTGCTGTAATAAAGGAATCATGTTTCTCAGCGGTTACTCCTGTTAATGGCTGGAACCAGTGTGTATAATGGGTAGCTCCTTTTTCGATTGCCCACTCTTTCATCTCATGTGCCACTACGTCTGCTGTCTCGGGATCTAATTCTTTTCCCTCTTCGATTACTTCTCTTAACTTTTTGTAGGTCTTTTTCGGAAGACGTTCCTGCATTACTGCATCATTGAATACGTTCTCGCCGAAAATATCTGCTACATTGAAATATTCTGTCTCACTCATACTATACATCCTTTCTGCCTCTCACCATAAATCCCCTGAGAAATATGATTTTTATTTTCTGCAATCAATGTATGACTTCTCTCCTCCGGTAATTCCCCAGATATAGAAAAAAGGGCATTCCAATTCCTTTGGAACACCCTTGTTCGTCACGCACATTTCATCTGCTATATCTAAAATACATGAAACTTTCTAAAAAATCAAGTCAAAGTTTATATTTTTTTTATTTTTGATACATTCTACAAATTTGTGCAAAATAATATACATTTTTTGTCGATTTTATCAATCGCCGGTTTCGGAATCAGTTGCTACCAGGTGGTACTGCATACCCATTCTCATCTGCAACTACTTTTTCCGTACCCTCTTCTGTGCTTTTTAATGTACGCATTCCGTGGTTTCCCGCACGGACAGCAATTTCCTGTAAAGTAATAAGAGCCACCACAACGGGCGGCCCTTATAAAAATCATTCTTATTCTGCTTTTCCAACAGAACCAAATAATTCCATTTTTTCTTTTACAGTAGCTTTGATTGCTTCTGCACCCGGAGCTAATAATTTACGTGGGTCAAATCCTTTGCCCTCTAAGTCCTTACCAGCTTCGATATATTTACGTGTAGCATCTGCGAAAGATAACTGACACTCTGTATTTACATTAATCTTAGATACGCCAAGAGAAATAGCTTTCTTAATCATATCTGCAGGAATTCCAGTACCACCGTGAAGTACTAATGGCATAGTTCCTGTCTTCTGCTGGATAGCGTCCAGGGTCTCGAAGGAAAGTCCTTTCCAGTTTGCCGGATATTTTCCGTGGATATTACCGATACCTGCTGCAAGCATATCTACACCAAGATCAGCGATTGTCTTACACTCGTTAGGATCTGCGCACTCGCCCATTCCAACTACTCCGTCTTCTTCTCCACCGATGGAACCAACCTCACACTCGATAGAAAGTCCAAGCTGATGAGCTACATTTACAAGCTCTGTAGACTTAGCAAGGTTCTCTTCAAATGGATAATGAGAGCCATCAAACATGATAGATGTAAATCCAGCTTTGATACATTTATAACATCCTTCGTATGTTCCATGATCTAAGTGAAGTGCTACAGGAACTGTGATTCCAAGTTCTTCATGCATAGCTTTTACCATAGCTGCAACGGTCTTAAAACCTGTCATATATTTTCCTGCACCTTCAGATACACCAAGAATTACAGGGGATTTTAATTCTTCTGCAGTTAACAGTATTGATTTTGTCCACTCAAGGTTGTTGATATTGAACTGGCCTACTGCATAATGACCAGCTTTTGCTTTTTTTAACATTTCTGTTGCTGATACTAACATTTTGATTCCTCCATTGTTTTTTTTTTCATTGTACCATGGCTTTTTCCAAAAATAAAGTTAAAAATATAACAATCATTTTACAGATGTTTCTTTATTCTTGACCATAATCTCCAAAGCCTGGTGCATATTTCTTATTTCCACTTCCTTATGGTCTCCCCCAAACTCACCATCTAAAGTCCATGGAATAATTTCTTCCGGATAAAACTTAATATTGCTGCTCTTAAATGAGTATACCAGGTCGGTATCATCCTTGCGGCTGGTTAATGCTGCAATAATCTCATTTAACTCCAGTGGATTCTTCGGTGCTTTAATCAGTGTCACCTCAAAAACACCGTCATCCAGGAGTACATTTTTACCTGTCAGGTTCTTAAATCCCCCCACAGAAATCGAATTGGTAATCATACCATAGATAAATTCGTCCTCTAATACCTCATCATCATATTCTACCCGCATCTTATAGACCGGAATGTCTAAAAGCTGTTTCATTCCTTCTAAAATATAAGCTGCGTGTCCTAATACATTCTTTAACTGCTGGCTGGTCTGATAAGATACTGCAGTAAACAGTCCAAATGCTGCCACATATACGAATGAATCTCCATTAAAATATCCTATATCTACCGGAAACCGTCTTCCCTTTACCGCTACATTTGCTGCCTTTAGCATGCTTTTAGGTATTCTTAAAGAATTGGCAAAGTCGTTGGTACTTCCTGCCGGAATATAACCAAGCAGTGTCTTTTCTTCACTTTCCATCATTCCGCTGACTGCTTCATCCAAAGTACCGTCTCCACCACTACAAACAATCAGATCATAATTCTTCGCTTCTTCTCTGACATGGTTCTGCGCATCCCCTTTGCTCTGTGTCGGATATATGGTTACTTCATAATCTGCCTTTACCATAATATCTACAATTTCTAACAGTTTATTCTTAATCAGTCCCTTGCCGGAATGTGGATTAAATATAAAAAGTAATTTCTTTTTCATTTTTTACATAACCTCTCTTTTCCTTCTAGCCCTCAGACAGGAACTGTTCCAATGTATCCAAGGCTTCCTTCTCGTCCTCACCCTCAGTAACAACTGTTACCATATCCTCATAATTCATTGCCAGTGACATCATACCCATAATGCTCTTCACATTTACTTTTTTATCTCCGGATTCAATATAAATACTGCTGGAAAAACGATTTGCAGTCTGAACAAGCAATGCAATGGGACTTGCTTCGACACCATTAACAAATTTAATGGTCACCTCTTTCTTCATCATATGTATTCCTCCTCATCCTTTTCATACTCTCATGTTTTCAGCAATTTCACTTATTTTTCTTAACCTGTGATTCACACCGGATTTTCCCACCGGCGGATTTAAGTATGCCCCCAGTTCCTTAAGAGGCGCTTCCGGGTGCTCCAAACGTACCTGTGCCATCTCGTAAAGATTATCCGGCAATTCCTGCAGTCGTCCCTTTTCCTGGATAAACTTAATATCTTCAATCTGCTTTACTGCAGCATTCACTGTCTTATTAATATTGGCAGTTTCACAATTTACCTGCCGGTTTACACTGTTACGCATCTCCTTTAAAATGCGTACATTTTCAAGGTTCATCAGTGCCACATGTGCTTCCATGATATTTAACATATCCACAATCTGTGCACCTTCTTTTAAGTATACCACATGGTGCTTCTTGCGTTCCACCACTTTCGCATCCATGCCAAAGTCACTGATTACCGTCCTGAGCTGTTCTGCCTGTTGTGGCGTTGCACATACAATTTCAAAATGATAGGATTTATGCGGGTCACTCATGGAACCCGAAGCCAGAAATGCTCCTCTTACAAACGTCCTTCTACAGCAGGACTTCTGCAGCAACATTCCATTTACTGCCTGTCGGAACGGATGCAGTGAACCGTCCTCTTCCAAAAATTTAAGTGCCATTAATACCCTGCGCATGGCATCCTGTTCTTCTATATATAACACACCCGGATTCTGTTCAGATAACTCTGCACTGATGTCAAATGCCCGCTTCAAAAGCGTATAGCACTTTTTTGCCAATCCGGCATGTTCTGTTGCAATTTCCAATCTGGGATCTGCTCCCGTCAATATCATTCTTCCGGAAAAACTTATAATTGCTGCAAGTTCTGCTAACTGGCAGTGTCTGCTTTTACTTATATGCTTCTCCAGTTCCGCCTTTACTTCTCCCGAAAAAGACATCTCATATCTCCATCTAGTGCCGCATCGTATCCTTTTCAATGTCACGATGCTCTATCTTAATTCCAAACTGTTTCTGTTTCTCCAACCGTTTAAACAATTCATTGGCAAGGGTTACGGAACGATGCTTGCCTCCGGTACAGCCAATGGCAATTACCAGCTGGCTCTTCCCCTCTGTTATGTAATTCGGTATCAGAAATTTTATCATATCTTCTAATTTATCCAGAAATACGTGGGCTTCCTTATATTGCATCACAAAATCCTGAATTTCTTTATCATTGCCATTCTTTTGGCGTAAGCCTTCCACATAATACGGATTTGGCAGAAAACGTACATCAAACACCAGATCTGCATCTGCCGGAATTCCATACTTGAATCCAAAGGATAAAATTGTGATAAATAAATTCTTAAATTCCTGATTCTCTACAAATATTTTATTTAATTCTGTTTTTAATTCTCTGGTCAGAAGATGACTGGTATCTATAATGTAATTTGCCTGTTTCTTTAAGAATTCCAATCTTCTTCTTTCTTCTTCGATGCCTTTATCGACACGATCGCTTCCTGCCAGTGGATGACTTCTTCTGGTTTCTTTATAACGTTTTACCAGCACACCATCCTCTGCATCCAAAAACAGTACATCAAATTCTTTTCCTTCACCTCTCAGGTGGTCAAGAATATCCTGCAAATCTTCCAATGCCTGTCCGCTTCGGATATCCACACCCACAGCAACCTTCTGAAGTTCGGTATTTCTTAAATCTGCCAACTCTATAAACTTTTCAATCAGCGGAATCGGTAGATTATCGACACAATAAAATCCGATATCCTCCATCATCTTAAGTGCTGTACTCTTTCCCGCCCCGGACATTCCTGTCAGAATTACCAGTTTCATGAAAATTCTCCTAACCTTCTTACTTCCGGCTCCAGTCTTACCTGAAACTCCTGTTCTACTTTTTCCTGCACCCTGCGCATCAACTCTTCCACTTCTGCTGCAGTTGCCTGCCCACGGTTTATAACAAAACCACAATGTTTCTCGGATACCTGGGCATCTCCCACACGATAGCCTCTTAACCCGGCATCCATAATCAGCTTTCCGGCAAAATAGCCTTCCGGCCGCTTAAAGGTACTTCCTGCACTTGGGAATTCCAACGGCTGCTTCTCCTGCCGTTTCTGGCGGAGTTCCTGCATGACAGCTTCAATTTTCTCTTTTTCTCCGGATACTAATTTTAACGTTACACCCAGCACTACTTCCCCGGTCTCCATGACACGGCTGTGTCTGTAACTTAAGGAAATCTCTTCTACCGGAACTTCTACCACTTCACCATCTTTGGTCAAAAGATCCGCAGATACTAAAATATCCTTCATCTCTCCGCCATAAGCACCGGCGTTCATCACAACTGCACCTCCGATGCTTCCCGGAATTCCTGCTGCAAATTCCATGCCGCCTAAGGATGCTTCCAGTGCCTTATGCGCAACCTTCGAAAGCAATGCTCCCGCTTCGGCATGAATCATATTTTCCTTTACTTCAATGGAAGATGCATTTGCGCCAAATTCAATGACCACTCCGGGAATTCCCTTATCGCCCACCAGAAGATTGCTTCCGTTTCCAATAATCGTATACGGAATCTTCTTTGCTCTGCACAATGTGATGACATCCACTGCCTCTTTGATGGTCGGCATCAGAAAAATCTCTGCCATGCCCCCAATCCGGAATGTGGTATGACGGCTCATCGGCTCCTGCAAGCGTATTCTGCTTTCATCTACAATTGTCTTAATGGCTTCTATCCAGTCTTCTCTCACAATTTGCTTCTCCCATTTTTTATTTCTCTATGAAGCCAAAAATGCTACATATCCTTTATATGCTTCATATAAATCTGCTTTACTGATAATCTCCCATGGTGCATGCATATTTAAAACTGCCACACCACTGTCAATTACCTGCATTCCATAATTTGCCAGAATATACGCGATGGTTCCACCGCCACCCTGGTCTACTTTACCTAATTCTGCAGTCTGATAAAATACATTACCATCGTCCATCACTGCACGCAATTTTCCAACATATTCTGCACTGGCATCATTAGAACCTGACTTTCCTCTGGAACCGGTATATTTATTAAATACCATTCCTTTTCCAAAATATGCTGCATTTTTCTTATCCATAACGGACGGATAATTGGGGTCAAATGCCGCACTGACATCAGAGGATAATACATGGGAATTCTGCAATGCACGACGCAGTGCAAGTTCTGTATACTGTCCTGCTGCTGCCATCACTTCTGCTGTCATATTTTCAAAAAATCTCGACTGCATCCCGGTTGCTCCCACGCTGCCGATTTCTTCTTTATCTACCAGGAGACATACACTGGTATATTCCGGTGTTTCGTTTTTTGCCAGCATTGCCTCAAAGGATGGATACGCACAGACTCTGTCATCATGTCCGTACCCCATAATCATGCTCCGGTCAAATCCATAATCTCTTGCTTCTCCGGCTGGTACTACTTCAATCTCTGCGGACAGGAAATCTTCTTCCTCAATTCCATATTCCTCTTTTAAGATTCCAAGGATATTTTCTTTTACCGTATCCTTGGCATTTTCTTTTTCTTCACCTGCAAGCGGAATACTTCCAATCAGAAGGTCTAAGTTTTCTCCTTCAATAACCTTTGCTGCTTTCTTTTCCATCTGCTCACCGGCAAGATGAATCAGTAAATCACTGACACCAAATACCGGGTCTCCCGGCTTATCTCCAATATTTACCTCTACTACACTTCCGTCTTTCTTTGCCACTACACCATGCAATGCCAGCGGAAGTGTTACCCACTGGTATTTCTTCACACCACCATAATAATGGGTATCTAACATAGCAAGCCCGGTATCTTCATAGAATGGATTCTGTTTTAAATCCATTCTCGGAGAATCCACATGTGCGCCGAGAATCCGCATGCCCTCTTCCATTGGTTTCTTTCCTACAATGAACATAGCAAGTGCTTTTCCATTATTATCTGCATACACTCTTGCACCGGATTCCAGTTTTATTTCTTCTGCAATCACTTTCTTTATATCAAGATATCCTGCTGCCTCTGCCCGCTCTACAAAAGTGCGTACACATTCTCTTTCTGTCTTACATGCTGATATAAATTTACGATACTCTTCTGCAAATTCAAAAACTTTCTTCTTCTCTTCTTCACTGTAATGATTCCATGCTACTTCTCGTTCCATATGAATGAATCTCCTTTTACTCTTCTTCCTCGTCGTCCTTCTTGTTCAGATTTGCCTGTACACGACGATACAATTCCTGAGCTGCATTGTAACCCATCTTCTTCTGTCTGTGGTTAACGGCTGCAGCCTCGCAGATAACTGCCAGATTTCGGCCTGGACGGATTGGAAGGGAATGACATACTACTTTATTTCCAAGTAACTCTGTATATTCTTCCTCAAGACCAAGGCGGTCATACTCATTATCTTTCTTCCAGTCTTCCAGTTTAATTACGAGATCGATATTCTGTTTCTCTTTTACACACTCAACACCGAACAAAGTCTTTACATCAATGATTCCGATACCTCTTAACTCAATGAAGTATCTGGTGATATCCGGTGATGTGCCGGTTAAGGTATGCTCATTGATTTTACGGATTTCTACCACATCATCTGTTACCAGACGATGTCCTCGCTTAATCAGTTCCAGTGCTGCTTCACTCTTACCGATTCCGCTTTCACCGGTAATCAGAAGTCCCTCACCGTAAACGTCTACCAGCACACCATGGATGGTAATACACGGAGCAAGCTCTTCACTTAAAAGATAAATCAGCTCCGCCATGAATTCTGATGTGCTTCTGTCTGTTCCGAATACCGGCACATTATTTTCCTTTGCCCTCTGTAAGAACAGGTCATCCGGCTGTAAATCCCTGCAGAAAATAACACATGGTATATCATATTTTAAGAACCGGCTGTAAATGCTGTCCTTTTCTGAATCATTCAAATGCTGCAGGTATGTATATTCTACCATACCGATAATCTGTACACGGGACTGCTCGAAATGTTCAAAATATCCGCTCAGCTGTAATGCCGGACGATTTACATCCGCAAGTCTGATACGGTGTCCCTTTAATTCCATATCCTCAATATATTTCTTTAACTGCAGTTTTTTTACGATTTTCTCAATTCCTACACCTTCCATGGCATGACTCCTTCCTTATCTTCGCCCCTGTATTTTTATAATTCTTTACTGTTCTAATAATTTGAAACGCTCTACCAGTTCATCTAAAGAAGTTGCCTCTGCAGACAATTCTTCACTGGTTGCTGATGCCTCCTGGGATGCTGCAGAATTGGTCTGAATAACATCATCAATCTGTTTTACACCATCTTCAATTTCTTTTACTGACACTGCCTGGCGGTCAGAAGCAATTCTGATATTAGCAACTTCTGTAATAATAGTATCCAGTTCTGTAATAACCTTATTTAATGATTCCGATGTCTGCTGTGTTACTTCATTTCCATGTTCTACTTCTACCTGGTTTGTCTCCAGTAAATGCTTGGATGTCTCTGCAGATTCTGCACTGCTTTCAGCCAGCATACGAATCTGCTCCGCAACAACTGCAAATCCCTTTCCTGCTTCTCCAGCTCTTGCCGCCTCAATGGATGCATTCAGGGAAAGAAGGTTAGTCTGGCTTGCAATACCATCAATTTCAGTAATAACTCTTTCCAGCTCTTTGGATGTTGTCGAGATACGTTCCATTGCCTCCATAAGTTCCCGCATCTTGTTCTGGCTGACATTTGCTTCCATTCCTACGCTCTTTGCACGGTCATGTACAATATCTGTTGACTTGCTGTTTGCAACAACCTGCTCTGTAACCTTTGAAACATTCTCCACCAGATTATCTACTGCAATAGACTGGTCTGTTGCACCCTTTGCCAGATCCTGGGAGCTGATTGCAAGCTGTTCAGAACCGGCGGCTACCTGATTAGAAGATTCCTTAATCAGACATAATGTACTGCTTACGTTCTGGATGGTGCTTACCAGTTCTTCCATCACTGTTTCAAATTCTCCCACATATGCTTCTTTGCATGAAGAATGTACGGTATAATTACCCTGTGCAAATTCTTTTAAAATATTCTGTAAATCGCCAACAATTTTCTGTAAAGTATCTTCCATATTACGGAACTGGTTTGCCAGTTCTCCGATTTCATCTTCTGACTGATAAGTTACTTTCTCATGTAATTCTCCATGGGAAAGATGCTCTGCTACATCTTTTAATTCCCGGATTGGTTTTACAATATAATAAATTAACCACTTGGATTCCCGGCCGGTTAAAGTAACACTTACTACTACGATTGTCAGCATAATCACAATGCAGATAACCAGAACCGGAATACGGAACGCATCCGGCACCACTGACAGCAGAATCAATCCCAGGCAGGCTAACGCTACTGTTGTAAAATACAGCCTGAATATCATGTTAAATGCATCATTAACTTTTTTCTTGATACTTTTGTTTTTGAATTTTTCTTCTTTGGTCATAGTAATTCTCCTTTTTCTTTTTCTTTTTCCTCTTCCCTGTGGAAAAAGCGGAATACTTCTTCCGCTGCTTTTTCGTTCATCGCTTCTGTCCCAGACAATTCTTCTATGGAAGCACTGCGAATTGCGTCTAAGGACTGGAACCTTCGCATCAGCGCCTTTCTTCGTGCCGGCCCGATTCCCGGGATATCATCCAGCACAGAATGCACCTGTTCCTTACTTCGTAAAGAACGATGATATTCTATAGCAAACCGATGTGCTTCATCCTGTATTCTTGTAATCAGATGAAATCCTTCACCGGAAGTGTCTATCGGTATCTCTATATTCTGATAATATAATCCTCTCGTCCTGTGATGATCATCTTTTACCATTCCACAGACCGGTATGGAAAGATGCAGTTCATCCAGCACCTGAAGAGCAATATTTACCTGACCTCTTCCACCATCCATCATAATCAAATCCGGGAATTTTGTAAATCCCCCATATTGGTCATCCAGCCCTTTTTTTTGTAAAATTTTCCTTTCTTCCTGTCCATGGGTAAATCTGCGGGTCAGAACCTCGTGCATGGATGCATAATCATCCGGTCCCGTAATAGTTCTTAACTTAAATTTCCGGTAATCACTGCGCTGTGGTTTTCCCTTTTCATAAACCACCATGGAACCTACCGTTTCAAATCCATTGATATTGGAAATATCATAGGCTTCCACGCGTTCTAACTTTTCTAAATCCAGCCAGGATGCAATTTCTTTCATTGCACCGATTGTCCTGCCTTCTTCACGCTTTAGCTTTTCCCTGTCCTGGGACAATACCAGTGCGGCATTTTTCTCTGCCAGCTCTACCAGTTTTTCCTTCATTCCTTTCTGTGGTACCCGAAGTACTACCTTCTGACCGCGCTTCTTAGTCAGCCAGTCTTCAATAACTGCTGCATCCTCAACTGCATATTGCAGCATGATTTCCTTTGGGATATATGGTGTTCCGGAATAGAACTGCTTTAAAAATGTTGCCAGTATCTGTTCCTTACTGTCTTCATTGGCAATAGTTACATAAAAGTGTTCTCTTCCTATAAGCCTGCCACTCCGGATAAAGAATACCTGAACTACCGCATCCCGGTCATCGGCTGCAAGAGCTATTATATCTTTATCCTCTCCGTCGGAACTGGTGATTTTCTGCTTCTGTGCCACCTGTTTTACACTGTTTAAAAGTTCCCGGTACTCAATTGCCCGCTCAAAATCCATATTTTCCGATGCCTGCATCATCCGCTCTTCTAATTCTTTTAAAACCGGCTGATAATTGCCATTTAAGAAATCTACTGCCTGATTGATTTTCTCCCGGTACTCCTCTTTGGAAATATACCCCTGACAGGGTGCCTGACACTGATGAATATGGTAATTAAGGCACGGACGTTCTTTTCCAATATCTCTTGGCAATACCCGGTTGCAGGTTCTTAAATGATAAATTTTTTTCAACAAATCTATCGTATCTTTCACCGCACCGGCACTGGTATATGGGCCAAAATATCTGGATTTGTCTTTTTTCAGCTGACGGCAAAAAGAGAACCCTGGGAAATTCTTCCCCCAGAGTCACCTTTATATAGGGATAAGTCTTATCATCCCGGAGCATGGTATTATACTTCGGCCTGTACTCTTTTATTAAATTGCATTCCAATACCAGTGCTTCTAATTCCGAATCAGTGATAATATATTCAAACCGGGTAATCTTCTTTACCATCTGGTCTTTCTTGATTCCTTCGTCATGACACGCCTGAAAATACTGACGTACCCGGTTTCGAAGGCTTACTGCCTTACCTACATAGATAATGGCATCACTGGCATCATGCATGATATAGACCCCCGGCTGATTCGGAAGCTTCTTTAATTCTTCTTTAATATTAAACGTCATTCCCGTTCTCTTCTTTTTGGTCCTCTTCTTCCTTCTTTTCCTCATCCGGATCCGGCAGCCCTTTTAACTCACGGAATATCTTCATAAATTCTTTACCCGTAATGGTTTCATGTTCATATAAATAATCCGCAATATGGTCTAATACCTCGCGATTCTCTTCTAAGAGCTGATATGCCTCCTGATAGCAGTTATGAATCATGGTACGGACTTCTTCATCAATCTGTGCCGCTGTCTCATCGCCGCAATTCAAATGTGCTGCACCATCCAGATATGCATTATCTACAGAAGCCAAACTCATCATGCCAAATTTATCTGACATACCAAACTGTGTAATCATTGCCCTTGCAATCTTGGTCGCATTTTCAATATCATTTGCTGCTCCACTGGTTGCAGAATGGAATACCAGTTCCTCTGCTGCACGGCCTGCCATATAAGTCGTTATCTTGGCAATTAATTCATCCTTGGTCTCAAGAAATTTCTCTTCTTCCGGTGTCTGCAAGGTGTATCCCAATGCCCCCATGGTTCTTGGTACGATAGTAATTTTCTGTACCGGTTCTGTATTCTTCTGTAATGCAGTAACCATTGCATGACCTACTTCATGATAAGAAACAATCTTCTTCTCATGATTACTCATGGCACGGTCTTTCTTCTCTTTTCCACCAACTGCCACGATTTCAAAGGCTTCAAACAAATCACTCTGATTTACAAATTTACGGTTATGTTTTACTGCATTAATAGCCGCTTCATTAATCATATTTGCAAGATCGGAGCCAACCAGTCCAGCACTTGCCAGAGCAATTGCTTCCAAATCTACGGATTCATCCATATGCACATCTTTGGAGTGTACCTTCAGCGTCTCAAGACGACCCTTCAAATCCGGTTTGTCTACAATAATTCTACGGTCAAACCGGCCCGGGCGAAGTAACGCTTTATCCAGTACTTCCGGACGGTTTGTTGCTGCCAGAACTAAAAGCCCCTTTGAAGTATCAAATCCATCCATCTCTGCCAGCAGCTGGTTTAAGGTCTGCTCACGCTCGTCATTTCCACCGCCGAATCTGCTGTCACGGCTCTTGCCGATGGCATCAATCTCATCAATAAATATGATACATGGTGCCTGTTTCTGGGCATCCTTAAACAAATCTCTTACCCGGGATGCACCGACACCTACAAACATCTCTACAAAGTCAGAACCGGCCAGTGAGAAGAACGGAACATTTGCTTCTCCGGCAACTGCCTTGGCAAGCAGCGTTTTACCGGTTCCAGGTGGTCCTACAAGCAATGCTCCCTTCGGAAGTTTTGCTCCGATTTCACGGTATTTTTTCGGATTATGCAGGAAATCTACCACTTCCTGTAAAGATTCTTTTGCTTCATCCTGTCCGGCAACATCCTTAAAGGTTACACCGGTTGTCTTTTCTACATATACTTTGGCATTGCTCTTGCCGACTCCCATCATTCCGCCGCCGGCCTTCTTCATGACTGCGCCAAAAATAATCCAGATAATAATCAAAGGCAATACAATACTTAAAATATTAAATACCCATGTCGATGTATTATTCGGAATATATCCGTCAATTTCTACCTTGTGTTTATTTAAGAGATCTAATAAATTTTCATCTTTAATAAATCCGGTATAATAGGTCATCTTTACCAGCGTCTTATCATCTGACTTTGGTGTGATATTATACTGGTTTGCACCTACTTCGACCTTTTCTACCTTGTCATCCTTTACCATCTGGACAAATTCCGTATAGGTAATCCGCTGGGAAGTCATATCTGCACTGCAACGGTTTAAAAGACTCATAAAGAACAGCGTCACAAGAGTAATGATAACAAATGCCAGTATCATCTGGCCATTACCGCCCTTTTTATCGCCGTTCTGATTATTATTCCCATTATTCTGGTTATTATTTCCACCATTCTGATTATTATTTCCATTATTAAACAGGTTATCCATTGTATCCTCCGTATATGATTCTCGAAACTCTCCCAAAATATAGTTCTTATTATATGTAATCTGCCCGGATAAATCAATAATAACTCTGTTAAGTTTTCCTTTCTTTTCTAAATATTTTATAAATTTTTGTGGATTTATTTTTACTGTCGTTGTATAATAGACTAAGTTTGAGAAAAAATGAGACCGACGGCGCATTCACTGTCGGTCTATCTAAGTTTTAACCATATACACACATTTAAGGAGGAACTACCATGCCTGTAAAATACGTCTTTGTCACCGGTGGAGTTGTTTCCGGTCTCGGAAAAGGCATTACTGCTGCATCACTTGGCCGTCTGTTAAAAGCCAGAGGCTACAAGGTTACTATGCAGAAATTTGACCCGTATATCAATATTGACCCGGGTACCATGAACCCAATCCAGCACGGTGAAGTTTTCGTTACCGATGATGGAGCAGAAACCGACCTGGATTTAGGCCATTATGAACGTTTCATTGATGAAAGTCTTACCAAGAATTCTAACGTTACTACCGGAAAGGTTTACTGGTCTGTACTTCAGAAAGAACGCCGTGGAGACTTTGGTGGCGGTACTGTTCAGGTAATTCCACATATTACCAATGAAATCAAGAGCCGATTCTACCGTAACTTTACTTCCAATGATACCCATATTGCCATCATTGAAGTAGGTGGTACTGTCGGAGATATTGAAAGCCAGCCTTTCTTAGAGTCCATCAGACAGTTCCAGCATGAAGTCGGACATGAAAATGCAATTCTGATTCATGTAACACTGATTCCTTATATCAAGGCATCCGGTGAATTAAAGACCAAACCGACACAGTCCAGCGTAAAAGAATTACAGGGAATGGGTATCCAGCCGGATATTATCGTATGCCGTTCCGAGCATCCTTTAGACCAGGGCTTAAAAGATAAAATTGCTTTATTCTGTAATGTGCCAAATGACCATGTGCTGCAGAATCTGGACGTAGAATATCTCTACGAAGCACCACTTGCCATGGAAAAAGAAAATCTGGCAAAGGTTGCCTGTGATTCTCTTCATCTTCCATGTCCGGAGCCGGATTTAAAAGACTGGACCGATATGGTTGAAGCATTACGCAATCCGATTCAGGAAGTAAATATCTCCTTAGTCGGAAAATATACACAGCTTCATGATGCTTATATCTCTGTTGTAGAAGCATTAAAACATGGTGGAATTGCCGAGCGTGCAACCGTTAATTTAAACTGGGTAGATTCCGAATTATTAAATGATGAAAACGCAGAAGAAATTCTTGGTAATTCTGACGGAATTATTGTACCGGGTGGTTTCGGTGACCGTGGTGTAGAAGGAATGATTACTGCTGCAAAATATGCAAGAGAACATAAAATTCCATACCTTGGTCTCTGTCTTGGTATGCAGGTTGCTATCATTGAATATGCAAGACACGTCTGCAGACTCAATGACGCGCACAGCATCGAATTGGACCCGAATACCACACATCCTGTTATTGCTCTGATGCCGGATCAGGATGGCATTGAAGACATCGGTGGAACCTTACGTCTCGGTTCTTACCCATGTGTTCTGGATACTGCTTCCCTTGCTTATCAGGTTTACGGAGAAGAAACCATCCACGAAAGACATCGTCACAGATACGAAGTGAACAATGATTACCGTAACATTCTTACTGAAAACGGTATGAAGCTGTGTGGTCTTTCTCCGGATGGACGTATCGTAGAAATGGTAGAAATTCCTGGACACCCTTGGTTCGTTGCAACCCAGGCCCATCCAGAATTAAAATCCAGGCCAAACCGTCCACATCCTTTATTCAAAGGCTTTATTAAAGCAGCAACTGAAATCAGAAAGCAGAAATAGACTTTATTTTAAAAACAGCCTGCGATTTTCATGATACATCATGAAAATCACAGGCTGTTTCTGTTTTACAAATATAACCAAAAATCAAAGCAGTACTGCTTACTTTCTTTCTCCGTCTAAGAAACGCATCTCGCCCTCTTCCCCTTCTTCCGGTTTTGAGAAGCCAATCATTCTGGCCTTTTCTCCATTTAAAAGACGCAGGCACTGTGGACAAAGTGTTCCAAAGGAAACCGGCTGTCCGCACCGGGAACAATAATTCGACATAATACCTGCTTTATCCTTTTCTTTATATTCAATTCTTCCCTCTTTAATCCACTGCTTTACCATCCGTACCGGAATATCAAAATACTCTGCCACCTGATATTCATTTACATCATTGTTTCGTACAAATTCCCGCACTTTATCAAAAAGAAGCAGTTCCTCACAGGCATAACAGTATTCCCTGTCTGACAAAGGCGGCAATGCCTTTCTGCACATCTTACAATACTTAACTTCTGTCTCCATTCTTCCCATCACCTGCTAACTGTATTTATTCTGTATCTTCTGAAGATATGTCACATATTTTTCTCTCATCTCTGCCGGCTCGATAATCTCAACCTTTTCTCCAAGGCCACAAAGCCAGCCGTAAAACTGTCCGCTGACTGCCACATGAAGTCTTGCTCTAAAATGCATATCATCTGCTTTTCTGACATTTACTTCCTGCCCAAACCGGTCAATCACCACGCCAATCATATCATTTTCACAAAGCAGTGTCACCGTTTCTTCCTCACCGGCAAACATACCAAAAGTTTTCTTTGAATAAGATGCAATATCAAAGGTTTCAAACTGCTTAAGACCTTCCCGTTTCTTTCTGGTCAGTGAAATCTTAAGCATCTTATCCACGCGGAAATGCTTGATAATCTTATCTTCCTCATCATATGCTATAAGATAATAATTCTCGTCATCCCAGGAAAGCACCAGCGGACTCACCTCGTAAAATGCTCCGTCCCGCCGAAGCTCCATTTCCTTTTCGATATTCCACGAAAAATACTGGAAACGGATTTTTACATCTCCGGAAATTCCGTTGTAAATCATATCAATGTTATAATAAATATTCTCATTAATGGTCTTATTCCGGTTGGTTACCACTACCTGACGCTGAAGCTGTTTTGCCTCATAGACGCTGACCAGCTTCTCCAACTTATGTATCAGCTCTCTTGATTTCTTCTGTGTAATGAACTTCGATGACTGCACCGCATCCACCAAAAGTTTCAATTCTGCCAGTTCAAAATCACGGCTTCCGATATAATATCCGCCTCGGTACTCCTGTTCCCTTAAAATATCCACACCAAAGTCCTGCAGCATCTCCAAATCCCGATAAATACTTTTGCGTTCTGCCGAAATACCTTTCTGATTCAGATATGCTATAATATCCCTCATCCTGACAGCATGCTTCTCATCCGTCTGTTCATACAGCAGTTCTAATATATATAATATTTTCAGTTTCTGATGCTCTGTTTTTCCCATAGTTCTAGTATAGCATAGGGCAAAACTTTGTGATACCTGTTTTTCAAATTTTCTGACATTTTCTCGTCACTCGCCTAAATTATGTTTTTCATTTTACTGTAAAAAAGGAATTGTCACCCATTCCAATTCATGTTATAATATGTATAAATAAAGATTGAATTACCAAGAGACGAGAGCAAGGTAAAGAAGAGCGAGAGTATCGCTTTTATTTATCTTGCTTTTTTTGTTGCCAGCAGAAAGGAGTTTTATATGTACGATATTGCAATTATTGGTGCCGGAGTCACCGGCTGTGCCATTGCCAGAGAGTTATCCCGCTATCAGGCAGGCATCTGTGTCATTGAACGGGAAGAGGATGTCTGCTGCGGAACCTCCAAAGCCAACAGTGCCATTATCCACGCCGGATTTGACGCAAAACCGGGCACACTGAAAGCAAAGCTTAATGTAGAAGGAAATGCCATGATGGATACTCTCTCTAAGGATCTGGACATTCCTTTTGTACGAAACGGTTCTCTTGTGGTCTGCACCGATGAACAGGATGTCCGCGAATTGGAACGTCTTTTGGAACAGGGGAAAGGAAACGGGGTCAAAGACTTACGCATTCTTGACCGCGAAGCCTTACACACCATGGAACCAAATTTAGACGATCATGTCACAAGTGCTCTCTACGCGCCCACAGGTGGTATCGTCTGTCCGTTTCATATGACAATTGCCTTCGCGGAAAATGCCGTTGCAAATGGCGTTGAATTCTTTTTAAATACTGCTGTAACTTCTATCACCAGCCTAGAAGATGGATACCTGATTTCCACTGATAAGCAGGATATCACCGCAAAAACTGTTATCAACGCTGCCGGTGTATATGCAGATGTTTTTCACAATATGGTAAGCAGCAAAAAACTTCACATTACCGCCCGGAAAGGTGAATACCAGCTTCTTGATAAATCTGCCGGAACTCATGTATCCCATACGATTTTCCAGCTACCGGGTAAAATGGGAAAAGGTGTCCTGGTTACTCCTACGGTTCACGGCAATCTTCTCGTTGGTCCGACCGCAGAGGATACCGATAACAAAGAAGGTATCAATACCACCAGAGAAGGACTTGCTTCTCTTTCCGAAAAGGCCTCTCACAGCGTTAAGAATCTTCCGATGCGTCAGGTCATTACTTCTTTTGCTGGACTTCGTGCCCATGAAAATAATGGCGACTTTATCATTGGCGAAGCAGCTGATGCTCCCGGCTTCTTTGATGCCGCTGGTATCGAATCTCCAGGGCTTTCCTCTGCACCAGCCATTGGCATCATGATGGCCAGACTGGTGCAGGATAAGATGCATTTAACCGAAAAAGAAAATTTCATTGCCACCCGCAAAGGAATTTTAAGACCAGAAGAGCTTTCCTTAGAAGAAAGAAATGAACTGATCAAAAAGCAGCCTGCCTATGGAAACATTATCTGCCGCTGTGAAATGATTTCAGAAGGAGAAATTCTCGATGCTATTCACCGCCCGCTGGGTGCCCGCTCTTTAGATGCCATCAAGCGTCGTACCAGAGCAGGCATGGGACGCTGTCAGGCAGGTTTTTGTTCCCCGCGTACCATGGAAATTCTTTCCAGAGAAGTTCCTATGGAAATGACGGACATCAGCAAATGTGGTGGCTCTTCACAGTTTGTCTATGGATATAACAAAGAGATTCAGGAGGAAATGCCATGAAATCATATGATTTAGTAATCGTTGGCGGCGGTCCTGCAGGACTTGCAGCCGCTGTATCCGCAAAAGAAAATGGAATAAATAATATTCTCATTATTGAACGCGACAAAGAACTGGGCGGCATCTTAAACCAGTGCATCCACAACGGTTTTGGCCTTCATACCTTTAAGGAAGAGCTGACCGGGCCGGAATATGCTTCCCGCTTTATTGAAAAAGTACTCGCTCTTGGCATCTCTTACAAATTAAACACTATGGTAATGGATATCTCCCATAAGAAAAAAATAACTGCCATGAACCGGAAAGATGGCATGTTTGAGATTCAGGCAAAAGCAATTATCCTTGCCATGGGCTGCAGGGAGCGGAGCCGTGGTGCCCTTAATATTCCGGGCTATCGTCCGGCAGGTATCTACTCCGCCGGAACGGCACAGCGTCTTGTCAATATGGAAGGCTATATGCCGGGAAAAGAAGTCGTGATCTTAGGCTCCGGTGACATCGGTCTTATTATGGCACGCCGCATGACCTTAGAGGGTGCAAAAGTAAAAGTCGTAGCAGAACTGATGCCTTATTCCGGCGGTCTCAAGCGTAATATTGTTCAATGTCTGAATGACTTTGATATTCCGTTGAAATTAAGCCATACCGTTATTGATATTGAAGGAAAAGAGCGTGTCACCGGTGTTACCATTGCAGAAGTCGGCTCCGATGGAAGGCCAATTGCCGGTACAGAAGAATATTATTCCTGCGATACGCTCCTCTTATCCTGTGGTCTGATTCCGGAAAATGAATTAAGCCGCAGTGCCGGTGTCACTTTAAATCCGGTCACCTCCGGTCCTGTTGTAAATGACAGCTTAGAAACTAGTATTTCCGGTGTTTTTGCCTGTGGAAATGTCCTGCATGTCCATGACCTGGTGGATTATGTTTCTGAAGAAGCCGGTATCGCCGGAGCGAATGCTGCACAATATATTTTATCCGGCAACACTGCTGATGCATGTAATACCAGCAGCCAGCATTCCGATGCATCCGTTTCCGAATGCAGCCAGCCATCTGTCGAAATTATTCCAACCGGTGGCGTCCGCTATACCGTTCCAAAATACATCCGGCCGGAGGCTATGGCGGACAAAGTTACTGTCCGGTTCCGCGTGGGACAAATTTATAAAAACTGCGGAATTGCCACTTACTTCGGCAAAGAACGTATCAGCTTCCGGAAACGTCCGGTTATGGCTCCGGGCGAGATGGAATCCGTTGTCCTTACCAAAGAACAGCTTACCAACTGCCCTGATTTAGAGCAGATTACCATTTGTATAGAGGAGGCGTAAGAGGATGGAAAAACGTGAATTAACCTGTATCGGCTGCCCTTTAGGCTGCTCTATTACCGTAACCATGGAAAATGCAGAAATTCTTGATGTTACCGGCAACACCTGCAAACGCGGCGATGCTTATGCCCGTAAGGAAGTTACCCATCCAACCAGAATCGTAACTTCTACCGTCCGGGTATCCGGTGGCACGATTCCGATGGTGTCCTGCAAAACTAAAGAGGATATCCCAAAAGAAAAGATTTTTGCAATTATCAATGCTCTCTGTGGCGTCACTGTTCCTGCACCGGTTTCTATCGGAGATATTCTGGTTCAGGACGTTGCAGGTACCGGCGTGGATATTGTTGCCACAAAAAATGTTCCTGCAAAATTATAATCTCATTGTTATCAAATGATTCACATCATTCTGATAAATATTTATTCCAGGGGAATAACTGTTTTGGTGCGCCAGTATCTGATTGAGGGGTCGGATGCTGGCATACTTGTTTTTACATGCGTTCCGTATGTTCATAAAATTCCGCAAATTTATATTTTTTATCCTATAGTTTTCCTTTATCATTTCCGGAAATGACGGTATAATATTTATAAATACGAAAATACGATGCGTAGAAAGGCGGTTTTACTATGCTTTCAAATTGTAAAGATGCTATGGATAATTCTCCGATTATTGCAGCCATCAAGGATATGGCAGGATTGGAAAAATGTCTCACCTGCGACAGTCAGGTTATTTTTATCCTGTTTGGAGACATCTGCAATATTGCAGATATTGTAGATAAGGTCAAAGCTGCAGGGAAAACGGCTATGGTACATATCGATTTAATCAATGGCCTGTCCGGAAAAGAGATTACTGTGGATTTCATCCGCAAATACACCCACGCCGACGGAATTATCACTACAAAACCAGTCCTTATCAAACGAGCCAGGGAATTAGAGCTTTCCACGATTCTGCGATTCTTCGTCATTGATTCCATGGCTTATGACAGCATTGAAAAGCAGCTTCGTTCTGTAAAACCGGATTACATTGAAATCCTGCCGGCACTAATGCCTAAGGTTGTATCCCGCATATGCCGGCTTTCAAAAGTTCCGGTTATTACCGGCGGACTCATTTCCGATAAAGAAGATGTAGTTACCATGCTGAATGCCGGAGCAGTCTGCATCTCATCTACGAATCCGGATGTGTGGTTTTTGTAATATGATTTTCAATTTATTTTATACAATTCCTATTTGTAACGAATCAGGAGGTTTCCTATGACAGAATCAGAAAAAATGAAGCTGGGACTTTGGTATGATGCCAATTATGACCAGGAATTATCAGAAGAACGTGAGAAAGCCGAAGATTTATATTTCACTTTCAACCATACTGCACCAAAGGAAAAGGAGCTGCGGGAAGATATTCTTAAAAAACTGCTTCCAAAAATGGGTGAACGTGTTACCATTCTCTCCCCATTTTATACCGATTATGGTTATAACTGTAACATTGGCTCTGATTGCTTTATCAATCACAATGCCTATCTGATGGACTGTGCTCCGATCACTCTTGGCAGCCACTGTTTTATCGGTCCAAACTGCGGCATGTATACAGCTATTCATGCTACCATTGCCGAAGAACGCAATCTTGGGTTGGAAAAGGCACTTCCGATTACTGTTGGCGATAACGTCTGGATGGGTGGTGATGTCACCATTCTTCCAGGTGTCACCATTGGTGGAAATACCATTATCGGTGCCGGAAGCGTCGTCACAAAGGATATTCCTTCCAATGTCGTTGCCGCCGGTAATCCATGCCGTGTTCTCCGTCCCATTACAGAGGCCGACCGCATTGCAAAGAAATAATAGGGGGAGTAAAAAAATGACACCAACCGATAATGAATTTTATGAAGCGTACAAAAAGTCAGCCAGCTTTTGTGATGATCTGTATCAGAAAGAACGGGAGAAAAACTATAAAAGTGGTATTAAATATTATATTGAAGATATGTGGAAGGTTCTTCTATGATACAATAAATATCATTAGGAGGACTTTTTTATTATGGCAAGACAAAAGAAACCGGTACATCGAGTACAAATGACCGAAGGAAAACGAAACATCATCCATCAGCTCCTGGAAGAGTATGATATCCAGTCTGCTGAAGACATCCAGGATGCGCTCAAGGATCTTTTTAGGCGGTACCATTAAGGAAATGATGGAAGCGGAAATGGACGATCATCTCGGCTATGAAAAATCAGAACGTTCGGATAATGGTGATTACCGCAATGGGTATAAGCGCAAACAGGTCAACAGCCGATATGGATCGATGGAAATCGAAGTGCCGCAGGACCGAAAATCAACATTTGAACCACAGGTGGTGAAAAAACGTCAGAAAGATATTTCTGATATTGATCAGAAGATTATTTCCATGTATGCCAAAGGAATGACTACCCGACAGATTTCCGAAACCATCGAAGATATTTATGGCTTTGAAACCTCGGAGAGTTTTATTTCCGATGTAACCGATAAGATCCTGCCACAGATCGAAGACTGGCAGAACCGGCCGTTGGACGAAGTCTATCCCATTCTCTACATCGACGCAATTCACTATTCCGTAAGAGATAATGGTGTGATCCGAAAGCTTGCAGCTTACGTGATTCTTGGAATCAACACGGAAGGAAAGAAAGAGGTTCTGACCATCAGCGTTGGCGACAACGAAAGCGCAAAATACTGGCTTTCCGTTATGAACGAACTGAAAAACCGGGGTGTCAAAGATGTATTAATCATCTGTGCAGATGGTTTAACCGGCATCAAAGAAGCAATCGCTGCTGCTTTTCCAAAAACCGAGTATCAGCGCTGTATCGTACACCAGGTAAGAAACACACTGAAATATGTCCCTGACAAGGACAGAAAAGCATTTGCAACGGATCTAAAGACCATTTATCAGGCCGCAGATGAAAAGAAAGCTCTGGCAGCCTTAGAGCGTGTAACAGAAAAATGGACACCGAAATATCCGAATTCCATGAAGCGTTGGAAGGACAACTGGGACGCAATCTCTCCGATTTTTAAGTTTTCAACGACGGTCAGAACGGTGATTTATACTACAAATGCGATTGAATCCCTGAATTCCACCTACCGGAAGCTGAATCGGCAGAGAAGCGTATTCCCAAGTGATACAGCCCTGTTAAAAGCCCTGTATCTGGCCACTTTTGAGGCTACGAAGAAATGGACCAGTACGATTCGAAACTGGGCGCAGGTATATGGCGAACTGAGTATTATGTACGAAGGTCGCCTTCCAGAATAACGAGTAAACCGACGATCAAGACAGGCGGAAAACCGCCTGCTCTTGACATGCCATTCAACAACTGTTATATATAAAACAACCTTGCATATCATAGAAGAATCTTATTTACAGACTTATTTACAGACTTATAAATATTAGCATCTTTAGATATTCTTTTCATGCTCTACAATCCACGCATGAATGCCTTCCCGCCTCACTTACATCTGATATCGGAACACCTTTTATCTGAGCTTTTTTTCCTCATAAATTTTATCTTCTGAGACAATAACATTATTCTCATTAATTATCCAGTATGGGTCAGGTGCACCAGTACTATCAGGATTTTCTGAAATATAACCCAATAATTTACCTAGTTCTTTATGTCCCTTTTCAAACACTTTTCCATCTAGTGAATTTAAATTATCTAAAAATACCTTTAATCCTTTTCTCCAATTTTTTGTGCTGTTGGTATCGATGTAAACATACTTTCTATCCGTTCAATACAGTCAAAGAAGAAATCATCTTCCTCAACAGTTCTACTTTCAACGGAAAATAATTTTTCTGAAAGTCCGGGCAACCATCTTATACTTATGTTTTCTTTTAAAGCATCTGATAAATATTGTATACCAGATGTTTTATATTCCATTTGCCCTTTTTAAACAAATAATATGACATACAGCCTGCCATATAATTCCAAAAAACATTTGTATCCATTTAAAGCTGGTGCATTTAAAATTCCAACAATACTACAAGCATAATCAAAGGCAGCTTTATAGTCTTTTTTTTTTCCATAGTGAATATTGAAAATTTAATTCCAAAATTGCTGACTGTTGTAATTTATCATTTATCTGTTTTTCTACTTTATTTTCTTCATTCCAATATCCATTTCTTAAATCAACAATATACTCTTCTGCTCCTTGCCATACTTGATTTCTTTCCAAAAAATCTCTAGCCTGTTCTATTACATCATCCACACTTGAGTAATCCACTGAATTTTCTAGTCCAAATTGAATTTCAGCTCTCAATTCTGGAGAATTGCTTAATCTTTTCCGGTTTTGTCAAATCATTTTGAATAGTATCTCCAATTACACAAACGATAGAATAATCACTTGGATTTCTAGAGCATCTACCTACAGCCTGAATTATCCTTGTCCGTATTCTTTCTGCATATAATTTTGAAGCTCCCATTCTGGTAATCAAAAATCTTTCTTGCAGATTTGTTGTTTTCGGAAGATTCCAAATAAATAGCAATCTACTCTCATCATCAGAAAAATCTATTCCATCAAAACGATTTGCTAAGATAACAGTTGCTTCCGGTGCATCCACAAACAATTGTTTAGACTCTTCTATATCCTTTGCTTCAAAAAAACTGTTGTATTTCCTATATGCTCTGCATAGAATTGTCTAATTGCTTCTGCCGACTGAGAATCAGGAACAAGAAAAACACTTTTTTACATAAATTTTGAAGTGCCATAATTACATTACCTTGCTCGTCTTCTCCCAAAGACAAATCAGGAAAAGTAAAAAAACTTTCTTCCCAATCCCTTTTTATCCCAATCGTTTACTATTGGCAAACGGCATATTTTTCTCTATACCAGTAATTCGTTCTAACTCCCCACTTCTTCCTAACGTTGCAGACATCAATACCCTTTGTTTTGCACCTGCAAAAGGCTCAAAAGACAAAGTTGGTGCAATCCAAGGACGTATAAAAGTTTTCTATTAGCAATATAAATATTGCATTCTTGTAAATTCTCCGATATTCTTGAGTATGCATAATAATTGGATGTTCCTGCTTCTAATCCTTGTTGTAAAATTGTCTGAAACTCATCAAGCTTTTCCATTATCAAAGGCATCGGTAACATATTACACCATGATACCACCTCTGGAATATACTCATCTTCTAACAAATATTTGTAATCAGTCTCGCTGATAAAAGGTTTTAACAATTCTGCTATTTCTAAAAATACAATATTTCCACTATCAATCTGAATAGTCCAATTTGATATTATATAATCTTCACACGAATGCACATCATCCATGATTAAAATATCCACATCATCAAAAAAAAAGAATGCAATGCAAAAAAAGAACTATATGTCGTAACTCCTATAGCCTCTCCCATCAAAAAACAGCTTTTATCCTTCGGCAGATAATCTTTCTGTTTTACCACAAAAAGCAATTGTCTTAACCCATATTTTGAATTTGCCTGCTCAACAACCTTAGGTTATCCATCTTCACCGATGCTTTATCATTGGCGTAAAAGTATCCTAAATACTATGATGTTCCAAATCAAAAGCATTGGAGACAAGCGCCAACTGAATTGAAACATGACGTAATTAAACGTTGCATTATTAAAGGCGAGCCTGTAAAATTAGTGGCAGAAGAAATCAAAACACAGATTACAAACAGAACCGTCTTCGAGAAAAGGTTATTCAGTGATTTTAGTGAGCTGCAGTTATCCTCTTTTGTAGAAATGGATACGGTACACTCATCCAGAGAATCCAACAAGACGTTACTGACCTTTTTTCTTCACTAAGGAAAAGCTGTTCCTTGCCTTTCTCCTGAATCGTTGTACTAAAGGCGCTGTCCGGCTTATTTTTGACCGTTTAGAAAAACGTATGGGCACCTATGAGTTCTTATCTGTCTTTGAATATATCTTGACAGACAGAGGTTCAGAATTCGGAGATCCTGTCGCTCTTGAAACAGGACTGGATGAAATTCAGCGTACCAGCATCTACTATTGTGATCCCATGCGTAGCGGACAAAAAGGAGGTCTTGAGCAGGCTCACACCATGCTTCGCATGGTGCTTCCCCAAAGGAACTAGTTTTGAATTTTTGACACAATCCATTAACAAACGCATTTCGGAGAAATTAAACTTTCACATTTTTAACCGGTGGAATTTGACCCTGATTTCCGTTTGTCAATCAAACGCCTAAGCTATTATGATTCGTTTTGAGCTTATAAAACCATTAGAAAAAATCAACCACTTTTTAAATGAAATCTATC